>Ga0308163_10000125_pt1 | contig 225431 bp, 166 predicted proteins | sample PhyTR1_FD_201037 | JGI IMG/M metagenome (GOLD analysis project Ga0308163, IMG submission 201037) | Phyllosphere microbial communities from UC Gill Tract Community Farm, Albany, California, United States - DLSLT.R1 | ecosystem: Host-associated > Plants > Phyllosphere > Unclassified | place... | reverse complement strand
GGTAGTACTCAGTTCAACACTCATCAATTTGAACTCCTTTGGGTAGGCTTTTCTTTGTTGTGACATAATTTCTGTTAAGGTATGTAATTCTCTTAACTTCGTGTCTACTCAAATATAGCAACTCCAGTCCTACCTCAATAGCATTATGATCGGCAATCGGGAAATCACAGCCAAGGCCCAAATTCGGGAAAATCCGGGCAGTCGCTTCTGCATCTCTTATAACAGCTGCAGAGAGACCTCCCCGTATGAAAAGATGATTTACAACATACTGGCGATAGCCAATACCTATTTGATAAATATTAAAATCATTTTCGACATTTGGCGCATCAGGATAGTTTTTTACGCCTATTTCAGCAAGGTTCAGTTGTGTATCGATGACCGATGAACGGCCCAATGCTATATTCCAATGGAGTGAGGCGAACCATGATACATCATAATTATTGCCCTTGAGGGGGTAAGTGATCCCACCGCCGGCACTAACAGAATTTTTAACCTGAGCGCCACAATTGAGTGATAATAAGATGCATGTAAAAAGTACAATCAAATATTTCATAGCTGCGTATTTGGCCTCACAGTAAAGCTTTGTAGAGAAACAGGTCCGAGGGTTTCAGCAAATGTAAGTAAAACATCATAGTCGACAATCTTGTCGATGTGGAAAGAAGATTTATGCACAAAGAGACAAATAATCAGTTTAATAAGTAGCATTATGGTATCATTGACAATTTTTTGAAAAAAACATGTTTATTTTTGCGGGTGTAAACTATAACCGGCAAAATGATAGCAGCTCTCCCATCACACAAATTTTTAGATATTGCTCCGTTATCTGGTTGTTTCAATGATACCTCTGCATCTTACAAATTTTACTGGTTCATTTCAATTCTCGAAGCTGTAGAGAGAGGCTTCCACACCATCGACAAGCAATATCTGTTTGCATCAATGGCCGCAAATGCCTGGTATACCACCAACTATTTTCATTTGTCATTCGGGAAATCCGATATCATCCAAAGAGCCGTAAAACTGATCATGGAGATCGAAAATATCACCATCGACGAAAAGAAAGATCGGATACTGGAAAAATTGGTATCTAGTCAGAATTCTTTAACGCTAAGAAGTCTGAAACACTTTGACAACGAAGTGCCTCATCGGTTTCTGGGTCCATGGTTTAAAGGCAAAAAAGGAGATAAAAATGCAGTGTATGAGTTTTCTCAGTCCTTTGGCAATGATTGCCTGTATGCACTGCACAAAAATCAGGTGATAATAAATCCCAAATGGATCAACTACCTAAGGGAAAACTCGGGCATTTTAAAGGCTTTCTGCTTATAACCCTAATGTGCCAGACATCGTCAACAAAATCCATAAGCTTCCGCAGCGAAAAGGGCTGACCTCACAACGCACGAAATTCTGGGATATAGTAATTGAACGTAATGGACCAGTAGACTGTGTATATACCAAAAGATCATTAGCGAAGAATGATTATGCGGTAGAACATTTCGTTCCCTTTGCCTTCGTTTCGCACGATTTGATCTGGAACCTTATTCCGGCAGATAAGGCAATTAACTGCTCCAAATCTGACAAACTGCCTATCTTGCGGGATCATTTCGATGGATATTTTAACCTTCAGCAGCTTGCCATCAGAACAATCATGGATTCCAATCCAAAAAACACCTTCCTACAAGACTATCTAACCATCATTCCTAAGTTAAGCACAATTAACGACATCAGCAAAGAAACCCTGCGTGAAAAGTTTTTAAATAACATCAATCCTTTGATCACTATCGCCGCAAACAATGGCATTGAATACATGCAATCAGTTGACTGTTAAGTAATCATGATATCCTCGTAATAATCTCCTTGCCCCAGGAGATTTCCGTGCCTTTGTGCATAAAATAATGTCCCCGAAACGCCAACACGGTTTTTTGGTCTGGACACAGAATCACATCCCCTTTAGAAAAACCTACATAATTCACATCCCCTACTGTTATGTAAAATGTATAGATATAAGATTTGTCTTTAAAAATGATGGCTTTCTCCGAGTTCCAGTATGGTGGGTCGTCATAGTAAATTGCCTCAATTTCGCCTTCCCGCTGCCATAATCGCTGGCCTACCAAACGCCATTCTTTGATGTCATCTGTCTGCTGCGTAAATTCTATTCTGCATTCTCCGCCATGCCGGTGTGTACTATGTTTCTGAATACATTCATAAGTATATTCACCCTCCAGAAGTATTTTAGAAGGATTGATAGGATTACCTTTTTTTTCCTCTGCAGGATCTGCCGGAGCAGTCACTTCATAACCAATCTGGGGAAATACCTCGGCAAAACGTACAGCCATCTTACAATTCGCCAGGAGCAGGTGAAGGTAAACATGCAGGTATCGGGAATTAATATATTGGTAGAGTAGAATCAAAAAGAAACTCTTACCAACAAAACTCACCAGGAAAATCACCGACTTAAAATCTACAAGATATGGCATTTGCGGCATGTCCATCACGCCAAACATCGTTTGTGCCAATCCATAAAATGAAAGCACGTAGACAATTCCATAGTTATAAATGAGTTTCGACAGCCAGTTTTTATTTACATTAATTTCCTTCAGATAAAATTCCATGGAGGTGAACCTGCCGAACAAAAGTCCCATTGCAAAACCATTATACAAACCACAAACCAGCTTAAATGTCATATTGATATTTTCAGTAAGCTGCGGACTGCCAGAGCGGGTAAACAGGAGTGCGATAAAATATACAAAAAGATAAAAGAAAGTAAATAAGAGCGTCCCACTATAGTAGTTCCGCCCTGTTTTGTTCCTATCAAAAGTATTTCTGTAAAGAATAATGAAGTTTAAAAAGATAAAACTTCCGCTAATCATATTAGAGGCATTGATGATAAACTCGGTAAAGGGAAACTGCAGGTCATGATTTTCTATGCTTTTTAAAGTTCCCAGCGAAGCCAGCATGTTGAAAATATAAAAGACGATGAGCGAGAAGATGAAATAATTAGTGTTCGCAACAATGCTGTTTACGATAGTATTCACCCTTTCAATATTCGCATTTGCCGTCCTGAAATTATGATCAATGACTTTCAGCTGCTCAGCAAATATTGGTATCTGGCTATCGCTAAACTCTAGTTTTTCTGATTTTAAAAAGATGCATCCCAAAACAAGGACCAGGAGATTAACAACTTCAGTGATGATCAAAAAGTTAGCCTTGGTCAGATTCTCCTTCAAAAAATTCAAAGGCCCAATATCTTTACCGATCAGTAAACCCATGATTGCAATAAGCAATCCAACGATTAGGTTTACCACTGCAATCCATTCCACAAAAGTTTTATTCAGCTTCATCACCAGAGAGATTAATTTCGCAGTAAGGTTACTAAGTTCCCTATCATCAATCAATGGCGAAAAATGACTATATTCCCATGTTGTTTATAACCAATTCAACCCTTCAATTATGAAAAAAGTAACAGGCATCGGCGGCGTATTTTTTAAATGTGATAATCCAAAAGATATGAATGATTGGTACTCCAAAAACCTTGGTGTGCCAACCGGCGAATATGGAGCGACGTTTGAGTGGCGCCAACATGATGATCCCGCTAAAAAAGGATCCACTGCCTGGTGCACCTTTCCTCAAAACACGAACTATTTTAATCCATCTACCAAGCCATTCATGATCAATTATAGGGTCGACGACATCTCAGCCCTCGTAGAAGAACTTAAAAGAGAAAAGGTAACAATCATTGACGAGATCTCGGAATTTGATTACGGCAAATTCGTACACATTCTCGATCCGGAAGGAAACGTTATCGAACTCTGGGAACCCAAAGACGAATGAGAGATACTGGAATATAACTAGCCCGATTGCGATAAGCAACCGGGCTAGTTATATTAGCTTTTGCTGGAATAAGCGGCAAATCCTAGTTTTAACAATTAGTTTTAGACAACCGGCAAAGATCCTCCATCAATCATATAATTTGCTCCTGTCAAATACGCTGCAGATGGTGAAACAAGGAAATGTACTAACGAAGCCACTTCTTCTGGCTCAGACATTCTACCCATTGGGACGCCACCCACTTGTTTGATCAATTGCTCCACTGCTTCATCGAATGTTAACCCTAAAGCATGCGCAAAATCATTGATGACACCTACCATAGCGTCAGTTCTGGTTGCTCCCGGTGACACTGTTAATACACGCACACCTTTGCTAGCCAGTTCGCTCGACAGGGCTTTGCTGTAGCTATTCAAAGCTGCTTTGGAAACTGCGTAGGCCATATTTAAGTGCCATAAAGCCTGCTTGCCTGCAACGGAAGAAATATGTATAATCACTCCTCTGTTAGTGAGTAGACCGGGCAATAATAATCTGTCTAAACGAATGGCAGCCAGTAGATTCAACTGAAGTTCATTTTCCCAATCCTCGTCAGACAATGTACTGTAACCTCCTCCCGGAGCAGTGAGTCCGCCAACATTATTGATCAGGATATCGATCCCGCAAAATTGTTCGTTAATTTCCGCTGCCAGTCTGGAAACATCTTCCGCCTGAGTTAAATCTGCCGCGATAAAATGATGGCCAAATTCGCTTTCGGCAGAATTTCTCGCAGTGACGATAACACTTGCTCCGGCTTGTGCCAGCTGATCTGCAATTGCTTTTCCAATACCTTTTGTACCACCCGTTACTAAAGCAGTTTTGCCAGTAAGGTCTTTTCCATGATTTTGTATGTGATCCATTTTTATTTGCTTTTTTATATGAATGTTATAAAGCAAAGGTCGTGTGGAAACAAGGAAGGGGGGTAACAAAAACCAATGCAATTGTTACGAAAATCAAATGTTCCTAAATTTACTAGGGCTCAGCTGGGTATATTTTTTAAAAAAATTATTGAAATGTGTTTTCTCCTTAAATCCCAGTTTATAGGCAATTTCGGAAACAGCCTTTGTGCTGTGTTTTAACAGGATCTTAGCTTCTAGCAAGATTCTTTCCTGTATGATCACTGATGTGGGCTTATGTAAAACCTCTTGCGACACCTTGTTTAAATGATTCACATGAACAGATAAACGTCCGGCGAAATCTGACGACGAGCGAATGTGCAGCGACGCATCTTCTGCTACCGGAAACTGCTGTTCCAGCAGCTCCAGAAACTGTGTTGCGATTTTTTCAGCGGCGCTGGAAAAACTACGCTGCATACTTTTTACCGGCTGCGTTTTGATGGCCAGATGCAGAATCTCATACACTAATACACGCATTCTATCATATTTCAACGGGTAATCAGACGTCCAGTCGCCATACATATCCTCAAAAATTTGCACAACCTTATCCGCCTGCTCGTCAGTCAATTCAATCACGGGTGTTCCCTCCGGTCTGAAAACAGAATATTCCTTCGGATTACCAAAGTGGTGGAAAAAGCTTTCGGTAAATATGCAAAAATAGCCCCTTTGATCTTCATCCATATGCTGCCAGCTGTAGGGAATCTGGGGATTACCGAATAATAACGCCTGCTTTTTGATCGGATAGGTTTTGTCAGAGAAATAGACTGTGTTTTTGCCAACGATGAAACAGATTTTGAAATAGGCCCTGATGTTGTAAGGAGCCGGTTTTAAGCCGCAATCTTTCACGAGGTCAAATTTAAAAAGATTGAAATGCCCTATTTCAGCTTTAAAGCGATCCTGAATCGAAGCAAACTGCTTTTGATAAAAATCTTCTATAGTTTCTAATCCCACCATGGTGTAAAATTACGAAAATCAAAGATGATTTCCTATCCCCGTGACAAGTCACTGTAATCCTACATCTTCTAAAAAACCATTTGTAAACAGCTGTTGATGCTCAGGACTCAAAAACTTTCTGCGCTGCGCTTTCCAATCTTCAGCCTGCTGACCATACATGAGTGATACCAAATCAGGGAATTCCCAATCGGCATTTTTACCCCAGTGAAGGGTAAAAGCAATTCCCTCATCCTTTAACACTTCAATCATGCGGGTGCAGAAACGCTCCAGACTAATCATGCCATGTTCCTGGGCTTCCCAATTGATGCCATCGATTTCAATCATACAAGTCACTGGAAACCGCGTGAAAGCAAGAGTGGCTGCAGACTGCTTAACAAACCGCATTGCGTAAATCCCGGGAATAGGCCCCTCCTCTCTTGCCAAACGCACTAACAACTCCAGCGCCCGTGGAGCATTCCGATGGTCTACACCAACCGAACAGGCAAAAGCCGGCCCCTGATATCCTGCGTCGTAAAACATCTCACTAATTTTTCCTGTCAACACCTGATCCACTGGTGGTAAAATTGACGTTTCCAGTATCGCTATCAATTTAGGAATGCTGTTTTGCCATTTCTGCGCGATCTGGATAAACAAATGAATCAAATCCCTGTACAAGGCCGTTTTAATCCCCGGAATGGGATCTGGATAATTAGGCTGATAGGGCTTCTTATACATCATCTCCACCACATATTCCTTATCGTCCACATATGGATTGATAAAAACCTTGTAATGATAGGGTCGTATTCCCTTGCCATGCTCGTCAATTTCTTCAGGAATGCTAACTGGTGAATCTGCAAAATCCAGAGAACCAGCTAAGGCCACCGCCAGATCTTTATCTACCCTTTTTACATAACGCTTGAGCAAGAACCGAGTCTCGGCTTCAATTACCACACCATGGATAAAATCAAATGAGCCCAAAGAAACCAACGCAGCGTTAAACAGCAGGTCGTCCCTGATTACCCGCGACTGCAAACTCAAAGCAAACACATCAGAGAGGGCAGGCCGGCTCTCACGTTCCAGATAGACTCTATCCTGAGATCCCGGACCAGTGATCAGGTCGATTCCTACCACGCAATCCTGTACTGAACCAACATCCAAAGCCGAGCCATGAACCCCGGTAGAAATACAACCGGCAATTGTTTGCCCATTACTTGCTCCTGTAGTTCTCATCGACTTGCCGCGGCTGTTCAAAAAGTTATGTACTTCCTTGATCACATTTCCACATTCCAGGAAAAACAAGTTTTCTGCCAGATATTCACTATCCGCATGAAGATCACTATCCCCTATTGAAATTTTGAGATTCATCGACTGGTTACTGTGGATATGATGTTTCTGATGCGCAATGTGCGACAACGACCATCGGGAGCCAATAGCACGAAAACCTTCTTTTTGGTCTAAAGCCAACTGCAAAAGCCGCTGAATTTCTACAGCCGCGTCGTTATAACGATCAATTGAGATTGGCATATCGGCCTGATGGATAAGGAACGTATCATGAAAAAATCCGGCAGGCCATGGTCCGTTTTCATGTAAATTATTCCACCATTTGATGGGAATACTGCTTGTGTTTGCCATCGTTAATTGTCTTGTTTTAAACGGACATACCTTATTTTGACTTTGCGAACCCGACCAAAGGTGATGCCACTGAGCAAGGCATGGCCTAAACTTACGCGGTACTCCACTGCGTAAAATCCGGTAGGTCCGCAATTGCGAATCAAGCCAAAAGAACCTTCAGAAACTTTTAAGTTGACCGTAGTGTCTATGGAAAAAACCTTTTTGTTTTTGTAAAAATCCTGGCTTTCATTGCTCAGGTCTGGCTCGGGAATACCATCTCTGCTCAGCAAACGTACCGAATAACAGGAAGTGAAGCCGATGGAAACAATTAAGAGAAATACTATTGGTCGCAGCCGGCTCGAAACTGTAAAATATTCCATAGATCAGGTGTGATTGATTGATTAAACCTAAGATAATCAAGCCCTAACTCCTATCCTATAGCAACTTATCGTCATTTTTCCTGAGATTCGTCTAATGATAGATAAGCGACTAGTGACTCATCACAGACTACTGGTAATCATCAACTGCATCACATGAGTGGTCTCATCTCCTTCCATTTCGCGTTGCAACCATCGCGTATAGCCAAATTCTATATCCAGGCTTTTACTAACCCGGTACCCTCCGGAAATGTACGGCCTGTTCTGATCAAGCAAACTTCCGTTCAAGCGATTTTTATGCTGCACATTCAGAAAAACTTCGTCCTGAATAGTGGCGTACACCCCTTTGCTAAAATCACTGTTGGCAATCAATGGAATCTGTGCACTCAGCAGCAGTCTCGCACGCTGCGAAAATTCGTACCTTATATCTTTGACAAATCGCTGTTCCAAACGCCCTCTGAACATCATTTCTATGTGCTCCACGTTAAAATTGTGCAGGTATTGCTCATAAATCCGGTGTTCGGGAACATAAATTTTCTGACCATTATCTTGCTCCCAGTCGCCCTTGTGTGCATAACCGAGCGCTACCGATTGTTTTTCATTGAGGTTATAACTCAGGGCAGTTCGCAGTAAAACGGAAGAGAAATAGGTGAAATGATCCGAACTTCTCAGTTGCACATCAGCCAGTACATCAAACTTATCACTTACCTGCTGTGTGTGCGACAAAAATAGCCAGCCATTATTGCCTTCGCTTTGCGCCTCGGCCTGTCTCGAATATCCTGTAAAGCATAACGTGAAAACCGCAATTCGCCATAACCATTCCCTGCTTATTTTATATCTCATTGGTTCACAACTCTCCAGTTTCAAAAAGGTTCGGCAGAAAGAGAAAAACATTTGTTCAAACAATTTATCACTACACATGGTTTCCCTACTAATACTTAACGAATATCAAATAACTATGAAAAGATACCTTCCCCTGCTTGCTGTAGCCGGACTCTTTGCCGCATGTAATTCCAATTCGGGCAACAAGGCCGCGCAGAACGACAGCTCATCTGCAGATAGCGCTGCCGCAGCTATAGAACTTCCTGCACCAGATACCAATGCATCAAAAAACAGTTTCAGCAAAGTAATTGGCTGGCCGGCAGGTAAAACACCGGTGGCTCCTGAGGGCTTTACCGTAACTGCTTTTGCCAGCAAAATCAAAAGCCCCCGAAGTATTTATATCGCACCAAACGGAGATATCTTTGTGGCGCTATCCAATTCTGAGCGCGATTTAAAAGAAACTATTGCCAATAAAGTAACAGGAAAAGCGAAATCTGAAGTTGGTGGAGAAAGTGCCAATACAGTATTGTTATTCCGCGATAAAAATAACGACGGTAAATTCGAATTACAATCCCAGTTTTTGACAGGCTTGAACCAGCCTTATGGAATGCTCATCATTGGTGATTCCTTTTACGTAGCCAATACAGATGGCCTGATGCAATATCCTTATAAAACTGGCGATACAAAAATCACTGCCAAAGGTAAAAAGATTGTTTCCCTGCCTGCAGGTGGATATAATAACCACTGGACAAGAAACCTGATCGCAAATGCTAATAACTCAAAAATCTTCATTTCTGTAGGTTCTGGAAGTAATGTGGGAGAAAACGGAATGGAAAATGAATTGCGCCGCGCAAATATCCTGGAAGTAAATCCTGACGGTACCGGAGAACGAATCTTTGCTTCGGGATTGAGAAACCCGGTAGGACTCGACTGGGCACCGGGTACCAATGTATTGTGGACGGCAGTGAATGAACGTGATGGATTGGGTGATGACCTGGTTCCTGATTATATTACCAGCGTTAAAGAAGGTGCTTTCTACGGCTGGCCATATTCTTATTACGGACAACACGAAGATCCGCGTATGAAAGGCCAAAAACCTGAACTCGTTAAATCTGCTATTGCACCAGACCTGGCTGTAGGATCACACACTGCCTCATTGGGACTGGCTTTTTATACAGGTGATAAATTCCCGGCCAAATATAAAAATGGCGCTTTTATCGGTCAGCATGGCTCATGGAACCGATCAAAACTATCAGGTTATAAAGTAGCATTTGTACCATTTAGCAATGGCAAACCTGCCGGTAAAATGGAAGATTTCTTAAGCGGATTTATCGCAAATGCTGATAAGAGCGAAGTATACGGCCGTCCGGTTGACGTTGCTGTTGCTAAAGACGGTTCTATTCTGGTAGCCGACGATGTGAGCAGCACGATTTGGAGAGTAGCATCAAAGTAAAAAAAGCGCTCAGGTATAGTTATTACCTGAGCGCTTTTTTATAACTAACAATCCGGTTGCGCTGATTCAGCTTCTAACGCCGGTTTTTGATCCACCTTAAGCCATAAATTACCTTGGCATCAAGTTCAGGTTTTTTGAAATTATCCCCACCATCTATTCCTATCAAAGGATTTACTTTAGTCTTATAAGTCTTGCCATTCCGATCGGCATCATAGTCTACTGCCAGGTTAAGACCCATAACTTCATTAATCTTGAAGCCTTCATTTGCAGTAGTGTATCCCGCTGTCGGCTCCCCTATCACCATCGTGTCGTCTCTTCCAATGGTACTTATAGCCACAACTTCTCCAGAACTGGCGGTCATGCCGCTAATTAATACTACCAGCGGTAATGTAGCCGCTTTGCTTTCATTGACCTCATCCAGATGCGAGACTTGAGTTTTGTCCAAATAAATATTGCCTTTCCGGATTATCCAGTTCCCGTCATTAACTCCATGCTGGTTGATAAAACTTCCGAGTTGTCCCTCGCCAAGAATGGGTGATAAACCTGCGAGCATTTGATACATACTGCCACCTGTATTTACACGAAGGTCAAGAATCCATCCTCTTATTTTATTGGTCTGCAATTTTGCAATGGCGGTTCGGATTTCCTGCGCATCACGATCAATGTTTTTGCCCGAGAAATCATTATTTCCTGGCAGTAAGATATAGCCAACATCACCTTTTAATAATTGTACACGTAATTTCTGTTCAGTTTTAACTGCTTTTTTAACTTCAGCATTCTGATAGGCAACCTGTGTGTTCCAGGAAAATGACTTTTTGCCATAGAGCAATGCACCATGATGATCATCTATCTGCTCAAAAATATATGGAAAGATCTGTGCAGCCTCTTCATAGCTTTTTGCTCCCTTTACTTTTTCATTTACGTTGGTTCGCAGCGTAGCCCAATTCACGCCATACCTGTTGATGGCATTTTCTTGTAATATCGACAGACTTTTATCGAGGAATACCTGAATACTATCATTTGATAGTTGTTGTGCGCGACTAACAGAAGAGATCGTTAATAGTGAAAAAAGTATAAGCGTTGTTTTTCTCATAAGCTAAAGATGAATAAAATTAGCCAAAGGTTGCAAGGGCATAAATTTGCTGAGCGACGCGACCGACTACCTGGTCAGCTGTGCATGTCTGATCCTTGTGAGCGTTTCTCTTGATACGCCAAGATAAGAGGCAATCATGTGCAAAGGCAGGCGTCTGTGGATATGAGGAAAAGAACTCATAAAATCCAGATATTTTTCTTCAGCAGTGGCACTGATATTTACCAGCACACGCTTTTGACTGTCAATCAAAACTTTTGCAATCAACTGGTTGGACAAAACATTCACCAGGGGAATCTCTTGGCGCAGCTGTTCAAAATCCTCATGCGTCCAAATGATTATTTTACTCGGTTCGATAGTCTCGATACTAAAATGACAGGGAGTCCGGTTATGATAACTTTCCGAATCTGTAGTCCACTCACACTCAGCGGTAAACTTCATATTATACTCATTGCCATCTTCAGCAGCGCTGAAATTCCTGAGCAGTCCCGCTGATACAAATATCTTTTGATTGCAAATCTCTCCTTCCTGCAACAGACAATACCTCCGAGGCAGTGTCTTCGACACAGAAATCGATTGTATCCTCGCCAGCTGTTTATCCGTAAGCTCAGGGAGTTGATGTTTAAGGTAGTGTTCAAAGTCTTCAAACATGATTGAATATTTGCGGGTGACGTATACCACAAATTTAAATAAATAATATACATAAAAATGAGTCAAATGTCCTCCTTGCGCCAAATGTCCCGCTGGTAGATTTGCATCAGCAGCCCTAAGTAATTGTTTAAATACAATCGCATAGGCAAAAGAACCAAGAATAATAAAGCAGGTGTTATCATTTGATAACACTTATTACACCGTTAAAATAGAAAATTTATGCGCGTATTTGTTACAGGGGCCTCTGGTTTTGTTGGCTCCGCAGTAGTTAAGGAATTATTGAATGCAGGGCATCAGGTATTAGGTCTGGCCCGTTCAGAAGAATCTGCAAAAGCGTTAATCGAAGCTGGTGCAGAGGTAATCAAAGGAAGTCTTGAAGACTTGGAAAGTCTAAAACGTGGTGCCGCCGAGACCGATGGCGTAATTCACACTGCCTTTATTCATGATTTTTCGCAGTACGAAGCGGCGGCCAAAACTGATAAAATTGCTATCGAAACTATTGGTGCCGTGCTTGCCGGAACTGACCGCCCTTTTGTGGTTACCGGAGGCATAGCCGTTATTAAACCAAAAAAATCAGCAATTGACGAAGATGATCCTGCTCCTTCTATCCCCCGGGCTTCTGAAACCGCAGCATTGGCCTTAAAGGATCGGGGTGTGCGGGTCTCTGTGATTCGCCTTCCGCCATCTGTTCATGATGCCGGTGATCATGGTTTCATTCCGGTGATCATCAATATCGCACGCGAAAAGCAGGTTGCTGCCTATGTTGGCGACGGAACTAATGTCTGGCCAGCGGTTCATCGGCTGGATGCAGCAAAACTTTTCTGCCTTGCTTTGGAAAACGGACTTGCGGGCAGCCGATACAATGCGATCGACGACTCAGGAATTCCCATGCGCGAAATCGCACAAATAATTGGACAGCAATTGAATATCCCTTTTGCTTCTGTGACAGCAGAAGAAGCGGGCGAACATTTTGGCTGGATGTCCCGGTTTATTGGCCTGGACTGTCCTGCTGTGAGTGAAAGGACCAGGCAACAACTAGGCTGGAGACCAACGAACATCGGACTGATTGAAGATATAACAGCAAATTACTTTTAATCAAATAAGCGGGCAGAACAGTTATTCTGCCCGCTTATTATTGCAGCAAGGATAGCATTATCACCTAGCGCCATAAATAAAATGGATTAATAAATTGATTGTTTATCCGCTATTGTTAAACAAAACCCTTGGCAGGTATTTATGTATCAATAATCTTATTAAGTTATGAGTTAGTTTATTATATTCGTTGATAATTAAATATAAACTCATGATAAGAAAAACGCTATTAGTAGGGACAGCATTTTTAATATTTGCTTGTAGCAACGACAAAAAGGAAGAAAATAAGGAAGAGGAATCTACTTCCGTTATTACTAAAACCGTAAATAATGTCAGTAATCTCAGTAAAGTTGAAGATGCCGCTAAAAAAATGGAGGAATTGTCGGCCAAGCTTAAAAACATTAAGCCCCTGAGTAACGACGAACTTAAAGCCGCTATACCAGAAACCCTAAACGGTCTCAAAAGAAAAAGCTTCAGCGCAGGTAATTATGGCATCACTGGCATGAGTACCATTTCTGCGGAATATGGTGACGACATGAAACAGGTTACAATTAACATCGTTGACGGTGCTGGCGAAAGCGGAAGCGCAGTGATTGGATTAATGGCCATGTCGCTCGGTATGGAAACAGAATCAGAATCCAACGGCACCATTTCTAAAACAACAGAAATCAACGGACAACGGTCAATGACATCTGACACCAAAACAGAAGGTTCTATATCATCATCAATTAAATTTATACACAACGACCGTTATTCAGTTGATCTGGAAGGCAGAGGATACTCCCTGGAAGAACTAACTGCAATCAAAGACAAGTATGATTTAAGCGCTTTGAAATAATCTGAGTTCCCCTATGGCCAAAACAAAATGGATAGTTGATAAAGATCAAATTACACTCTATCCCAACAGGAACCTAAACTTATTTGGAATCGTAATGCTGGTGATTTTCATCGCACTGGGATTTTTTATGCGACAAGACCTGCAGGTTAACAATTCAGCGCGGATCATCTATATTGTCTTTTTTATTCTTGTAAACGGTAGTTTCTTCATCAACGCCGCACAAAAAATTGTATTCGACAGGATTGAACAAATGATGTTTGTAAGGGTGCTTGGAAACGTTACTTTGAAAGCAGTGCATTTCAGCAACATTGCGGCAATTCAGCCAGTCTTCGAATATGGGAATATATATAACTTCCAGGTATTCAAAAATAGCAACCGGCATGGCAAGGGCATCAGGATCTCTATCGCCTATTCTAAAGAGACCGACGAAAATGCTATTGCCCTCACCACCGAAGTGTTCCCGCTGATAGAGTCTTTCCTCGCTGAAGCCCCAGGCAATGCAGTACTGGAACAAGCGCCAATAACTTCCTATGATTTTTATAACGTAGATCAGCATGTATACCGCCTGAAACCAAGAATGGGGATACTCGTGATCGGAGGTTTAATAAGTACCATCTGGGGCATTTACGCCTTTCTCATGGTTGACCTTTCTACAGTGCAAAGTCCGGTTATGATTACCTGGTTGCCATTGGTATTCGGGCTTTTTCTCCTGTTTGCGTCTACCAACAGGGTTCAGTTTGATACCCGGGAACAACTAATTCGCAGCACGCTAATCGGTGGCATTAGAAAAAGAGAGTATCCATTTGATGCCTTCAACGGTTTCAGCATCGTTAGAAAAACAACCAATTTCATTTATTCCGGAACAGAAGTGAGCATGAAGCTCGAAAGTCCTAAACCTGGAAAAATTGATGGCCTTTTATTGCAGTCTTTCGCCAGGACAAAGAAAATTGAACAATTGCTCAAAGAAACAGAAAGTATTCTGGCAAAAAAAAGCTAGCCGCCCCTTTTTCTTTAAAAATGAAACAAAATCTTCTGAGGTTCGTCTTATAATAGATCATTACACAATCTTTAAGGCAACCTCAGATAATTATGACTCCTTACGAAGAACAAGCTTACATCGAAATGCAATTCTGGCAACTCAGTATGGTAAAAAAGCCATCCCGAACTGATCGCATAACTAAGCTTGTTCAGGCCAAAATCAATAATATCATCCCTGATAAAGTACATCACACAATTACGACGGCCATTGAGCAAATGGTAAAAGCTGTGCTTTTTGGTGCTGCTTACACTGCAGATATTGCCCTCGAAGATGGTTCTCTGGTCTACAGGGAAGCCTATATCCGTCGCAAAATAGACTTCTATCAAAAAACGGCAACGGCCGAAGGTGCAATTACGGGAGCGGGCGGTATTCTGATGGGACTGGCAGATTTCCCCTTATTAATAGGGATCAAAATAAAAATGCTGTTCGATATCGCTTCGCTTTACGGCTATGATATGCGTGATTACAAAGAGCGGTTATACATTTTATACGTATTTCAGCTGGCCTTCTCCAGTCAGCACCGCCGAAACGAAATCTATCAGCTAATGGAGGGCTGGCAGGGATATACTAAAACATTGCCTGAGCATGAAGAGGATTTTGATTGGCGGACTTTTCAGCAGGAATACCGGGATTATATAGACCTGGCGAAAATGGCACAGCTTATTCCCGTGATTGGGGCTGCGGTGGGTGCGATTGCTAATTATCAATTGATTGCACAACTGGGTAAAACAGCCATGAACTGTTACCGTATGCGGAAAATTAGCCCCCTGAAAGTAATTGAAGATACTAACAGAAAGACAGGTAGATCTTTCTGTTAGTATTGTTTTCCTCAATTAATTGATTTTCATAAATAGATGTAGGGCAGTACACAATAATACTGCACAGATGTTTTAATTGAAAGTTTTTTACACAAAACAGGAATAGCCCGTGGCAAAATCTTTCGTTCTCTATTTCGGGTTCAACTTGGTATCCAGTAACTTGATTGAATATCCACCAACCACACTTCTTGCCTGGAACCCAACTTGTTTACCGTCAGTGGTTTCATGCCAGTCGCTCAAGGGTACGCGTGTAGGCGTTTCCAGTGAGAACTTGTAAATCGGGTCAACCAATTTGTTAAAATCTGCTTCGTTATCTGCCAGTGTAGCGGTCCACAAAATCCAGTCAGATTTGGTATAGGTCTTTCTGCTGTCCAATGGCAATCCAAAGGCATTCTGTTTAGTCAAGTAATAATTGATCTCCTTTTTAAACACATCGGTAGGAAAAATACCCAACTTTAATACCTTATCCCAAACCAGGTTATACTTCTGGCTCCATGAATTTTTATTGTCGAAAGTAAGTGCATAATGATCACCGGCATCAGCCATTTTCATCCATTCCTGCGACATATTTTTGGCAATTTTCTGGTATTTCACAGCTTCGTCTTTGTAGCCGAGCTGTTCTGCCATCATTGCATAACCGCCCAGTGCCACAATCGCTTTCACAGATAAATTGGCGTTACGCGCCAGGTGTCCCGCAAAGTCATCTGTACAGAGTTGATTTGCCGGATCAAATCCTTCTTTGCTAAGGTAGTCTGCCCATATGGAAAGTACTTTCCAGTGTTTCTTTGCATAGTCTGCATTGCCTTCCACTTTAGTGATTGCCGCAGCCAGAATAACCATATTGCCTGATTCTTCTACTGGCATATCTTCACCATATGTTTGACCGTTTGCCAAAGGATAGGTTCCAAGATCATGCGCAGGGAAAGGTTTTTTCCATTTACCGCTTTCACTGTAATAGAAAATGCCGTTCATCATCCCTTTTAGCAGATCTGGGTTATATACCAGATATAATGGCGCTGAAGGATAGGTAATATCTACCGTATTAATGGATCCGTTACTAAAGTTTTCTTTAGACAGGAACAATAGTTCGCCATCCGGACTTTCTACCAGTTTGTGCGCAGAAATAGACTGACGATAAGCAAGATCAGATAATTTCGCATAATGCTCTCCCCCGGCTTTCAGGTTGTTGTCATAATACTTCTTATTAAAAGCCTCGCTTTTTTGCAGCACCTCAGTGTACTCGCCATCAGCAGCAGCCAGTTGTTTTTCTATAGTTTGGTCACCTTTTTTGTTCCACCATGGTTTCAGATTTGTACCAAAATATTGGATGGAGTATACATCATCATATCCTATAAGGATATTTTTTGCTACGGCCGTTGCCCCTACTTTAGTAAATGGCAATACGGTAGACAGCATCAGCTTTTTACCTTCAGCACTTTTCGCTGGCGTTGTTTTTCCGCTGATAAAATCAGGAATAGCTTGCTGTACGGTACCGATGTACTGACGTGCATTGGCTTTTTGTGGAGCAGCAACATACATGTAGCCCCAGTCAATACGCACATCGTCGCCGCTTTTCTTGAGCACTGGCTGATCTTTTGTCCCTGCTTTTAACACAGACAAAGTGCCCGACTGATATTGCTTGGCGCTAACCTCCTGAAATGCTGTATTCACAGATAAATCTGTAGATGCCCCGAAGTATACTTCAGCATTGTGCTGCTTGCCATCTGTAGATTTCACGTTGAAAGTTACATATGATACTGGTCTGGCCAGCAGGTCCAGGTTGTCCATCAACAAAGGAGAGGTAAACTGAACACCTAAATCAACACCGCCAGCCGCAAAAGCATAAGTTGTTTGTGTGGCGTTGATATCAACGGCTGTTTGTTTCGCCGCCAATAAAGGTTGCGTATTCGGTGCAGGTTTTTCATAAACCAATCCCGCGTCAATCCATTGTCCGCCAGTATTGTTTTTCACATGGATAGCCAGGATGTTCTGACCTGTTTTCAGTAGTTTATTGTCTACCGGCAGGTAGATAAACTTTCCCTGGAAACACTCGCAGTTGTAAACCTTATTACCGTTCAGGTAAACTTCTACATCATCATCATGCATGATTTTAAGACGTAAACCTTTGTAATCGGTTTTGGTCAGCGTAAAGCTGCGGCGTTGCCACAGGTCTTTTGTTTTCCATTGGGTTTTTGCCTGGCCGTCGCCAAAAGGTGCCGCCCCTGTTTTCCAGGCTGCATCAGCAAATGCTGCCTTTTCCCATCCGCTGGCTGGTGCCGACTCACTATATTTCACGGAATATCCTTTCTCGTCTGAAGAGGGAAGTACCGTTGCGAAGGTTTGCTCCTCGCCACCCATAAAACGGTAAACTTTACCATCTACTTTCAATAATCCCGTTAAGGACTGGTTTGCGCCTGTCCAGTGTTTGGTTGGCGAAGCATTAAGCTGATCGGTAAACGACCAGACACTAAAATAAGGATCATGTGTAATCAGGGGATAAGCAGGTGCCTTGCGCTCCTGCGCATTCACCTGACACACCTGTGCGGCTGCTAATAACAATAAGGGAATTACTCTTTTCATTTGTGTGGTTTTAAATTTAAATAGGTAAATAGTTACGGAAGTTTTTGATATAATTTCTGGTGTATGCTTTTCATCTGCTCCACAGGGAACTTGATGTCTTTTCTATCGTAAGTCATGAAGCCGTTGATTTCACCCTCCACATCGGTCGTTTGTGTATAAACCGCCGCAGATAATCCCAATGGAATTAATTCAGCAAGCCTGTCGGTAAACGAAGAATATTTTTTGAACATGGCGTCTTTTGTCTTGAACGTTTCATAACCCCAATTATCTTTCTCTTTCCACATATGGCCGCTAACTGGCAAGCCTAAACCGCCAAATTCGCCCAGCACCAATACGCGCTTCGCCCCAAAAACATCAGGACTCGGCATTGCAGGATGTGGATAATTATGCAGGTCGATAATATCACCGGTAAGGAAGAAGTTCCCTCCACTGGCACTGTTCACCAATCGTGAAGGGTCTTTCTTTTTTGTCCATTCTGTAATTTCCACCGTTTTAAACTGACCCCAGGCCTCGTTAAATGGTACCCATACCACAATCGATGGAAAATTGTGAAGCGTGTTCATAATCTCGTTCCATTCCTTGCGGTAATAGTTTTCAGATTCTTCAGTACGTTTTTTGTCGCTGCCCTTATCCAGAATACCCGGACGGTTTTCCCAGCCGTTGCCAAGATCGCCGCTCGGCATATCCTGCCATACCAGCATCCCGTTTTTATCACAGTAATTATAATAACGCGCAGGTTCTACCTTGATATGTTTACGGATCATGTTAAAACCCATAGCTTTCAATTGGTCAATATCATAGATCATCGCTTCTTCAGTCGGCGCTGTATATAAACCATCCGGCCACCAGCCCTGATCTAATGGTCCGTATTGAAATACAAACTCATTGTTCAGCAGCATGCGCTGGATACCATTTTTATCTGGTGCCATAGAGATCTTGCGCATGGCAAAATAACTTTGCACATCATCTACCACCTTGTTTTTACGTAGCAACTGGATGTGCAGGTCGTATAAAAACGGACTGGTAGTAGACCATAATTTTTCATTCTGCAGCTTAATAACAGCTGCTTCTGCTGCCGAAACTTCTTGCGTAGACACTACAGATTTACCATCCAGCACTTCAATTTTCAGCTGATCTCCCGGAAGGATATTTTTCACATCCGCACTCACCGTTATTGTATGTGCATCGATGTCTGGTGTATGTTTTGTTGCGGCGATATAAGATTTTGGCACTGCTTCTAACCATACAGTCTGCCAGATTCCCGTAACCGGGGTATACCAGATGCCCTCAGGTTTTTTCATCTGCTTGCCAGTAGGCTGCGGTCCGTCGTTTGTTGGGTCCCAAACCCTGATTTTGATTTCCTGTGTGGCGCCTTTTTTAAGCAAGGCAGTAATATTAAAGCTAAAAGGATCAAAGCCACCTTCATGTTTTCCTGCGCTTTTGCCGTTAACAAAAACCTCAGTTCTCCAGTCTACCGCTCCAAAATGCAACAGCACATCTTTTTTTGTCATAGACGATGGAACCGTAACCGTAGTCTGGTACCATAAAGCATTGTCTTTGCCAACTGGTTTCCCTACACCAGATAAGGCAGATTCTACCGCGAAAGGAACAAGAATACTGCCGTCGTATTTTGCCGGTGCATTTTGTTCTTCGGGGATAATGGCATAATTCCACAGCCCATTAAGGTTTTTCCAGTTTCCGGTTCTCACTAATTGCGGACGCGGATATTCCTGGAGTGTAGCCTTTGGATCTACCTTCTCTGCCCATGAGCTTACAATTTTGTCTTTACGCAAATGCCATTGTGGTTGCTGTGCATAGGAAACGCAAAAGCTAAAAAGGAACGGCATGATTAAACTGACTTTCTTCATTTGTGTATGTGTATTTGTTGTTAGCAAAAATAAAACCTGCACTATAGCTTTGCTTCATGTTGCACAGGGATTGCCGCATGATGCATCGCTATAGCGCAGGGTCTTTTAAAATTCGATCTTTTTCAAAGGAGAGAATACCATGTCCTCTACGTCTACGATTTTAACACCAACACGCGCAAATACATAATTCTGTGTTGGGGTAATGGACGGAATTGTAGCCGTAAGGGTCATATTAGCCGGATCCAAAATGTCTGCCCCGATAACATTACCACTGCTGGCAATTTGATCTGTAGCAGAAACAAATTGTGTTTTATTGACATAAAGCGCCACATATTCAATATTCTTCGCATTGGCATCCGTAATGATTTTATCTATCCGGAAGGTAGAGGTCAATGTGGTGCCGGTTTTGGTATACACAGCATTCCTAACCATATAATAGGGTATTACTTCCAGATCGAGAGTCTGTGCACCGTTAAGGCTCACTGCCAGACTATCCCTGCTGCCGGCGGCATTTTCGCGCCAGCGGAAGGGACCCTGACCATTTGGAATGAGCAGCTTGTATTGGCCGTCAAACAAGATCTGGGAATAGGTACCATCCTGTGCGAAGGTAGATTCTATAGCACCTACCTTACCAAAGCCCGACTGGTACAACTCTAATTTCACCTGGTTATGTTCTACGCCTACTTCTTCTCCGTTGTACAGCAGCCGCCCTTTTAATGATACTGATGGGGCCTCGTAATTGTCTTTCTTACATGATACCGTTCCAAGTACCAGTGCCAGTAATATGATATAATGAACTTTTAATTTCATGGTGTTTATAGTTAAAATGAGGGCAATTATTGGTTAGGCTGTTTTACTAATTTAGGATTTGCGGACAAAATATCTGCACTGATCGTAGAATAGTAATTTCCTAGCCTAAACCTGCTGATACCGGTAGCAGCAGCGGGTAACACTTCTCTGAACAGCCACTTGCCATTGTTCGGGTTACCCGGGTTATAATATTTATAAGGCCATAAGCCATATGGCTGTGTACTGGCTTTTGTAGCGCTTCCAAGATTGCTCGTGAGGCTGGCTACAGACATCTGGCTGCCATTCCATACCACATGCGCCAGTCTCCATCTTTTCATATCAAATAAAGTGTGACCTTCGAAAGCCAGTTCGACTTTACGCTCATGAACAATACGGTCGAATGTAATTTCAGTAAGTGGTGTAACTAAACCCGCACGCTCACGTACCTGGTTTAGGTAAATCAGTCCTACTCCTGGCTGGTTTAATTCGAAAGCTGCTTCAGCCGCATTCAATAATACTTCTGCGTAACGGTAACGGATAAAAGCAACATCACTTTGTCTACCCCTTCTTCCAGATCCTACCTGCGGGTCAAGATATTTACGGATGTAAAATCCGCTCTGTGTTCGGAGCTGTACGCCATTGATCGGTCCATCCTGGCCCACAACCTGCACCTTATTGCTTGTTCCAGGTAGGGCGAGTGTGATACTGGCGTCGTTGCTGGTAACAATGCTACCGTCTGCCACCACATATCCTGCCCAGATGTCAAGTTTTTCACCTTTAAAAGTGGTATTTGGCAATAGCACAGTTCCTGCCAAACGCGCATCGCGGCCAGCAAATATATCAAGTTCATTGGTGTAGTACATTGGATTACCCCCAGCATCTTTAGTCGCAAGCGGCGCATAGGTATTATCCAGTTTTTCAAAGGATTCTACCAGATTAAGCGATGGATTAATACGACCGGCATCATCACCCTCATCAGAAATAGAGGATGGCTGATTGTTTACCGTAAAGCCATGCACCTTACCACTGTTCACCTTAAAATCTTCAATTAAAATTGCTTCAGCATTCACTGTACTCTTGTCCAAAAAGATAGCAGCGAAATTATCTGACAGGTCTGGCAGTACTTTATACAATGCATAAGATCCTGCACTTCCATTGATAATCTCTTGCGATGCAGCCAATGCTTTAGTGTAATAACCCTGAGCCAACGCAGCAGGAATACCTACCTCTGCTCCCGGAAGTGAAACCGTAGGGGTACCTGCACCATATTTGGCGATAGACCCGGCGTATAAGGCTGCCCGCGATTGCATAGCTAATACGGCTCCGGTGGTTGCTCTCGACTTATCTCTGGTCACATCAATTTTTGGCAGTAATGTTTTAATTGAATCTGCCTCTCTGATGATAAAATCGTAAATCTCTGACTCCTTGGAACGCGGAACCTGTAGTGAGGTCACATTACCATCGTAATTGTACTGCTGCGACTGTGTGATCAAAGGCACACCACCCATACGTTTTACCAATTCAAAATAATAGTTTGCACGCAGGAATCTTGCTTCGGCGATGAATCTTTTCTTATCATCGGCAGAAAGCTGTGTAGCAGCAGTAGCCCGCTCAATAAATAGATTCATATCGCGGATATAGTTATAATCCCATACGTACCACTCATTATATTCCCATTGATTTCTTCTTACAATATCGTAACCACCACCGTCTGAGGGGAAAGATTCGTTGAAATCCGACATCGTTCTCCATCCCGGTACAACATTGTTATTGTCATCCGGGTTCGGATAACCATCCAGACTTGAAAAATCGCGTTGTCTGTTGTATAAATCGGCCATCACAGAAAGTACCAGTGCTGGGTCATTGAAAGCCGTCTCCTCAGGAATAATCTGTTTTGGCGGAACATCTAAAAAGTCGCTGTCTTTTTTACAGGCGCCTGAAAAAATAAGGGCTGTAAGTGTTAGGTATATATATATCTTCTTCATGATATTTAATTTTAATTGGGGAGTTAAAACGTAAGGTTCATACCCAGGTTAACTACCTTATTTTGTGGAAACTGTAAACCATTATCATCCTGAACCTCTGGATCTACATTAAACTCTTTGAGGTTATCAATTGAGAACAGGTTATAACCATTTACATAAAACCTTGCTCTTTTAATTTTCAACTTGCTCAACACTCCTTGTGGCAGGGTATAGCCAAATTCGATGGTTCTCGCACGCAGGTATTTTACATTGTGCAACCAGAAAGTGGAGTTACCATTATAACTGCTGATACTTGTTCCGGGGTTATAACGGTTTGCAGGATATTTACCAGCCACCCAGGCACTGTTCAGGTCGTACATATTTTCCCGGTGCCATCTGTCTTCAAAAATGCTGTTCAGGTTTCCATTTCCCTGAAAGGCCCATCTGGTTTCGTAGTTCTGCGACCAGGTATAACCGGCACCGCCAGAAAAATCGGCATGAAAATCAAAGGCTTTATAGGAAGCACCGATGTTGAGGCCATAGTTGATGTTTGGCTGTTTGCCCAAGCCAAAGCCTATTGGTCGACGGTCATAATCATCAATCTTGCCATCGCCATTCTGATCTTTATAAATCAGATCGCCTGGTAGTAGAGTTCTGTTTCCCTGTCCGTCCATATTCACCGTATAGTTATTGATTTGCTCCATTGACGAGAACTGTCCTTCTACTTCGTAACCCCATTCAATATTCGCCAGCCTGTTTACTGTTGAATTACGGTATTGATCCCAAGAGTTGGAGAATAGTGGATTATAGAAATCAAGGTTCTTAGAGCGGGTATAGGAGATATTTCCACCTACATTGAAGTTTACCTCTCCTATTTTGCTGGTATAATTCAGCGATAGCTCCTGTCCGTATTGTGCGTCGCTGTTTACGTTTTCATTCGGTAAAGTATAACCTATCTCAATAGGCACAACGATATCGCTTCTCACGCCAAGCAACCCGGTTCTTTTTCTGTAAAAATAATCTGCCGTACCGGTTAACTTGCCGTTGAGCAGGCTAAAATCCATCCCCACATCAAAGGTTTTACTTTTTAACCAGGAAATTCTGGTTACTGGAATGCCTTTATCACGAGAGCCAATTATGGCTTCCCCATTCAGGATTGCGGTGCCCTGATTATAATTATATCCCGGCAGGTAAGCATAGGCAGGAACGATAGGCTGATTCGCATCGTTAGGATTTCTGTCATCCCCGAGGATACCGTAAGAAGCCCTGAATTTTAAATCAGTCAGGATGTTTTTATTGTCCCCCAACAGGTTCTTCATAAATTGTTCCTCGGTAATTCTCCATCCGGCAGATACTCCCGGAAAATAACCCACGCGTTTGTCTGGTGCAAACAGGTAAGAAGCATCGCGTCTTGCAGATGCTTCCAGGTAATATCTGTTGTTGAAGTTATAGTTAATCCTTCCAATATAACCCACACGTGTTTCCGAATCATCAGAATCATTATAGGTATCGGTAGTTGGAAAATAGATCAGTGGCAGATTGTTTGAAATCGGAGACGCATGTACATAGTTTCTCAGGTGATCCAGCTTAATACGCTCTGCAACGAGGGTAGCGCCAAGCGTATGTTTTCCGAAAGTATTGTTATAGTTTAACTGCACCTGAGAGGTAGTAGCAAATTCTTTACGCTGCTCTCGTTCACGATAAGGATTGTTACTGCCACCGGTTGCATTATAGGCATCAGTTGCAGGATCGTAAGTGTATGTTTTATAAGTATACTCGTGATTGTTAAGCACGTAGTCAGCATAATAATAGGAATATACTGCCTTTGCTGTTAGTCCTTTTACTCCTGGAATCTGGTATTCTGCATTGAAATTGGTTTGCAGTACGCGCCAGTCGCTACGATAGGTACCGGAAAGTTCTTTGTTTAAAAAGGCATAATTTGATTCGGCATGGCCAAAATTATTCAGGTATAAGGGATTGTCGTTTGCATATGGTCTTTCCAGCGGATTGTTACGCAAAACAGCATATCTGGCCAGAAAGTAATCATCCGTACCCGGAACACCAGGGTTTTCGCGGCTCTCGATCCTTCCGTTGATGGCAATACCCACCTTTAAACCATTTGCGACGGTTGCACTTACGTTAGACTGGATATTGGTACGCTGAAACTCGTATTCCTTACCCAGTACCGAGTTCTGGTATAAGTTTGTGGCCGATACATAATAATTCATTTTATCTGTACCGCCGGTGAAGTTTACGTTCACGGAGTTCTGCGGAGCATTGTTATTGCTTTTCAATACATAATCACGCCAGTCGAAACTACGGTAAGCATCACCTGCAGCAGCGCCAATTTGGTACTTGTCCAGTTCGGCCTGGGTAATATTGGTAGAGCCGTTGGAGTTGAGCTCGGCATCTGCACGGTAACGCATATAATCATAAGAAGTGCGCACTACATCAGGAAAACGTGACCAGTTCTGGGCACCCAGATAGGCATCTACATTAATCCTGCTGTCGCCTTTAGCACCTTTTTTAGTAGTTACTACCACAACCCCATTCGCTGCACGTACCCCATAAATAGCGGCGGAAGCATCTTTCAGCACCGAAATACTTTCGATATCGTTAGGCGCGATGTTGTTAAACTGACCAGCATCCTGCTGTATACCATCAATTACATATAAAGGATTTCCCATGTTCCTGATCTGGATATTGGCACTTGCACCTGGGCGGCCATCCGTTTGTCTGAACGTTACTCCCGGGATTTTTCCTGCCAGCGCGGTACTTACGGTAGCGCCGCCATGAACCCTTTCAATGTCTTTACTGGTAACAGAGGCGATGGAGCCGGTGATCGACTCTCTTTTCTGTGAGCCGTATCCGGTAACTACCACTTCCTGCAGGTTCTGGTTATCTTCTTTTAGTTTAACAGTAATGGTTTCTTTTCCAGCTAAAGGAACCTCTGTCGGCAAAAAGCCTACATAAGCAAATACTAAAATCGAATTAGCATCAGCTACGGTAAGTTTAAATTTTCCGCTGCCATCAGTGGTGGCACCAATTTTTGTGTTTTTCACTTTCACGCTTACGCCAATTAAGGTAACGCCCTTATCGTCTGTCACCGTTCCGGTAACTGTACGCGTTTGTGCTATACCGTGAAATGAAAATAGGAGGAGCCCGATCATGCTGAGCAACACTTTAAATGGTTTCCATTTAAAGCTCGCGCCTCTCCCGGAGGAGTGTAAACATCTTTTCATATGAAATCTATATTTGGTTTTAGTTGGTAAGTGGTAATAATTCAGTTACACTTGAGCAACGTTACAAATATGATAGTTTTATAACCTGAGAGTTATTTCATTTGTATCATTCTTTCTCCATTTTGTATCATAAAACGTTTTTATATGATATATTTGAAACAGCCTAACCAAATTGAGAAAACTAACTACCTTTTTGTATCTGTTGCTCTCGGCAACGTTCCTGTATGCTCAGCCCTACTACTTTAAGCATTATCAGGTAGAAAACGGACTGTCCAATAACACGGTATTCTGCAGTGTACAGGACAGTAAGGGTTTTCTTTGGTTTGGTACAAAAGATGGTTTAAACCGCTTTGACGGCTATACATTCAAGACTTTCCGCAACGACCCTGCAAACCCGAAGAGCATTGACAACGACTTGATTTACTGCCTCCACAGCGACCACGACGCGCAGCTGTGGGTAGGTACCAACAAGGGGGTTTTTAGCTATAATCCGGTCAATGAAAGTTTCAGCCTGCTAAAGCTTACCAAGCAGATGAGTGTGCATCAGATACAGAGTGATGATGAAGGAAACCTCTGGATTATTGCCGCCTCAAGATTATTCCGTTACAACAAATCAAAACGGCAGCTTTATGCATTCGAAGAGCGTGCTCCTTTTGATGCCAGCTCTGTGAATATTACCTCAGACCATGGGATATGGGTTTGTACCAACCGCGGAACGATAGAAAAGTATGACGAAAAGAGCAATACCTTTAAATCCTACTATGTACTCAATAAACAGGATTTCGGCGGCAATGAAATTGTCTCCAGTTTTAAGGAAACAGCCGACCACCAGTTTCTCATTGGCACCAACACGCAGGGGCTAAAGCTATTTAACCCCCAGACCGGCAAGCGCAAAGACCTGGTAACACTGAACGACGATAAGTCGCATATTTTTGTGCGCGATATTACGCAGCGCTCTGAGCATGAGTATTGGGTTGGGACAGAATCAGGTATATATATCTATAATCACCTGACCGGGAAAATCATCCATTTAAAAAAGCAGTACGACAACAATTATTCCTTGTCGGACAATGCCGTCTATTCGCTTTGTACAGATAGAGAAGGCGGAGTCTGGTCCACCACCTATTTCGGCGGGATCAATTACTACGCAAAACAATACGCCATTTTCACTAAATATTTCCCGATGCAGCAAAGCAACTCCATCAGTGGCAGTGCAGTAAGGGAAATTCAAAAGGATAATGATGGTAACCTTTGGATTGGTACTGAGGACGCCGGCCTGAATAAACTCGATGCAAAAACAGGTCTTTTCACAACTTATCTGCCAGATGGCGATCACAACAGTATTGCTTATTCCAACGTGCATGGCCTTATGGCCGATGGCGACAAGTTATGGGTTGGCACTTTTGAGCACGGCCTAGACCTGATGGATATACATAGCGGTAAGGTAATCAAACACTATACTGCTGGAACCCTGAGTGGCCTTAGGTCTAATTTTATTATTGCCTTTTACAAAACCCGGGCCGGGATTATGATGCTGGCCACCACAAACGGGGTTTACAGTTACGATCCCAAAAGAGACCGATTTGTTCCTGTAGATGGGCTTCCTTTTACCTTTTATAATCTACTGCTCGAAGACGAGAGAGGTTTTATATGGGCAGGAAGTTTCAACGAGGGAATTTTTCGTTTTAAACCCGGACAAAAAGGCTTCAAAAATTTTAGCCATAGTGAATACGACCAGAAGAGTCTCTCGCACAACACCATCAATAGTATATTCCAGGACAGCCGGAAAAATATATGGATAACAACCGATGGCGGCGGGCTTTGCCTGTATAATAAGGGCAATGCTACATTTAAACGTTATACCCTCAAAGATGGCTTGCCCAGCAACTTTCTGTTCAGGATAGAAGAAGATGCAGACCATAGCCTGTGGATTAGCAGTACCCGCGGACTAATACATTTTGATCCTGCAATGGGAACTTTCAAAACCTATACCCGGGCGGACGGATTGCTCACAGATCAGTTCAATTACAGTTCTTCTTTCAAAGACCCACTATCCGGCAGGTTGTACTTTGGCAGTGTAAAGGGGCTCATTAGTTTTCAGCCAGAAGACCTGCGTACAAAAAATTACATCGCGCCGGTATTCCTGACTAATTTTCAGATTGATAACAATGATAACCCAGGAACAAAAAATAATTACCCCCTCAAAAAGTCAGTACTATATACAGATACAATTGTATTAAAGTATAGCCAGTCCTCCTTCAGTATAAATTTTGCGGCACTGAGTTTCTTCTCGCCGGAAATGACCAGTTATGCCTATAAAATGACTGGTTTGTACAAGGACTGGGAATACCTTAAGACAAACCGCAAGGTTTATTTCACAAAATTAATACCTGGAAACTATGTGTTTGAAGCGAAAGCGCTGATTAACGGAAGCAGTGAATGGAGCAAAGAAAACGCCAGGATCGTGATCCGAGTGCTCCCCCCTTTTTATCTGAGCCCCCTGGCTTTTTTCTTTTACCTGCTTTTCCTGCTCATCATCGTAGTTTATCTTATCCTTCGCTACCACCATCGCATTGCGCGAAAGAACAAGCGACGGATGGAGGTATTTGAACATGAAAAAGAAAAAGAGATTTACCAGGCAAAGATTGAGTTTTTCACCCTGGTATCCCATGAAATTCGTACACCCTTAACGCTGATCAAAGGGCCAATGGAAAAATTGATTGGTCAGGCGCATGAAATGCCAGCAATGGAAAAAAACCTAAAGATTATGAACAGGAATACCGATCGCCTGCTCAACCTGACCAACCAGCTGCTCGATTTTAGAAAAACTGAAATTAACGGTTTCTCCCTCAACTTCATCAAAGCTAATATCTCAGAGATCATCCAGGACATTTCGATGAATTTTATGGCTGCTGCAGAACAGAAAAAGCTAAACCTACAGGTAAATTTGCCTGCGGAGCCTTTGTATGCCTATGTTGATATAGAAGCAATACATAAAATCATCAGCTGCCTGATTGACAATGCACTTAAATACGGCAAGGCAAAGATCCGTATTCATCTGGGACCCGATCAGGAGAACGAAGACCACTTCCAGATCAGAATTATGAATGACGGTCAGCTGATTCCTGTGCCACTCTACGAAAAAGTATTTGAACCTTTTTTCCGAACCAAAGAAGCAGAAATAAAACCCGGCACAGGAATAGGTTTGTCTATTTCCCGTTCACTGTCGGAGTTGCACAAAGGGAGTTTGTTTATGGAAAAGAATACGCTTGATTTTAACATATTTGTAGTCACACTGCCAGTTCACCAGCTGATAGAATTTAACCTCAATGAAAAATGGAAAAAGCACTAAACACGCCTGATCTTCTGCCTTCGTCTGAAGCGCTCAAACCTCTAGTATTACTGGTTGACGATAATGAAGAGATACTTGATTTTATATCGGATGAACTCGATGAAAAATATCAGGTGCTGACGGCAAAAAATGGTCGCGAAGCATTGGCGATACTGGAACAGGAAATTGTACAGCTGGTGATCAGTGATATCATGATGCCCGAAATGGATGGCTTTGAACTTTGTGAAAGAATCAAATCGACCATGGAGTTTAGTCACATCCCAGTGATCTTGTTAACGGCAAAAAACACCATGCAATCCAAGATTGAAGGACTGGAACTGGGTGCTGATGCCTATGTCGAAAAACCCTTCTCACCGGAGTTTTTGCAGGTGCAGATATCCTCGCTGATCAAGAACAGAAATAAGATCAAAGCCTATTTCGCCAGCACTCCGCTAATCCATATGAAAACTATGGCCTATTCCAAAGCAGATGAACTGTTTTTAGGAAAACTGCAGGAAACCATCCACAAACATATTGATAACCCAAACCTCGATGTAGAATTGCTGGCAGAAAATATGAACATCAGTCGTCCAACCCTGTACCGCAAGATCAAGTCCATCTCGGATTTAAGTCCTAATGAACTTATCAAGTTAACCAGGTTAAAAAAGGCAGCAGAGTTACTCCAGGAAGGCATACTCAAAATCTATGAAATCTCCGAGCGTGTAGGTTACAGTTCACAAACACATTTCGGTAGAAATTTCAGCAAGCAGTTTGGTATGTCTCCCTCAGAGTACATTAACCAAAAATAGCCAACGGAACTACTTCTTTTTCTCAGCAGATTTTTTGGGAACACAGTTAGGGACTTTTTTCCCTGATTTTGTTTTCATGCCCACTTGTTCGTAATTTTTCCAGCAAGGGTCTTTATCATCTTTTTTATCAGCCATCTTGATATTCCTAAAGGGTGTAACATTTTTTTAATTATAAGTCACAACAGGCTCAACTTGTTAAAGTTTGCGAAAAACATCTTCAACAAGTTGTAGGATAAGCTTATTGCCACCAACGTTACGGTCGTCCGGTGATTTATTGTGATTATTTCAAAGCCGCAGTGATGAAAATTTTTAGACTGGTACACCAATAAATGCATGAATGTCACGTTTATGTCCTATATTACTGGTTCCTAGCAATTACAAAAATAAATGGCAAAAAGAACAAGCTTCAACTGGTCGGACGAAAGAGAGCCCCATAAACTACGAACAAAGACTATTATCAAAGAACATCCGGGGATTCGTGCCCTTATCGGATTAAACCCTTACACCTTTCTGATCATCATATTCTGTGTTGGATTACAGGTTGTTTTAGCCTGGTTTTTACAGGGACAAGCCTGGTGGTGGAGCGTAATTGCCGCTTATTTTGTTGGTGCGTTTGCCTGTCATACCCTATATGTATGTATGCATGAATGCTCGCATAACCTGGTGTTTAAAAACAAAACACTGAACATCATCAGCAGCATCATTGCCAATCTGCCGACAATCTTTCCAAGTGCGGTTTCTTTCACTAAGTACCACATGAAACACCACTCCTATCAGGGAGTAGAAGAGCTGGATGCAGATATGCCTTTCCGATGGGAGGCTAAACTGATCAATAACTCCAGTTTTGGTAAAGCTATATGGTTATTATTTTATCCGATATTTCAGGCACTGAGGCCGATCCGACTGAAGGAAATCAACTTATTTGATACCTGGACAGTGATCAACATTCTTGTGCAGGCAGTATTCGCCGTAGCTATTGTTTATTTTATCGGATGGCAGGGATTTGCCTTTCTGGTAATGAGCTTCTTCTTCTCCGTAGGTTTACACCCTCTTGGAGCACGATGGGTTCAGGAGCATTTCCTTACACACGGAGACCACCAGGAAACTAAAAGCTACTACGGGCGCATGAATGTGTTAAACCTAAACGTAGGTTACCATAACGAGCACCACGATTTCCCTTCTATTCCATGGAATAAGTTGCCAGAGATTAAGAAAATAGCGAATGAGCATTATGAGACTCTTGGGTACCATACTTCTTATACCAAGCTGTTGTTCCAGTTCTTATTTAACAGGGAGATATCAGTATACTCACGTACAGCAAGGTCTAACAGGGGAAAGAAAACTGATAACGTCACGGTAGCACCTGTACATGCTGCTGCAACCGCTTATACTGAAGTGAAAGCTGTTTAGGACGATGATACGATTAAACAATGATACGCCGGATAGTGTGCTGCAGGATGTTAAAATTGGTAACCTGGTTACCGACACCTTTAGCAAAACCGGCCTGGTAGAAAGTATAGAAGTAAACGATGATGGTTATTATAAGATTTACACCTATAACCTGGTCACCGGAAGAGTGATCACCATCAAAAAATAAAAAGATAATAAAACATAAAAAAACCTTGCTGTTGTTCAGCAAGGTTTTTTTATGTTCAGGCATTTTACTTCAGCACTGAAACTGCTTTATTGGCTTCGCCAACGCCCCAAACGGTGCCTGGTTTGCTGCCCATTGTTATCACGAGTTCTCCGCCCTTAACAATTGCTTCGTGTGAGATATAAGTCTTATTGTGTGTCACGCCATTCAGCGTCATGCCGTTGATATATTTGTTCTTCGGACCATTGTTTTTCACTACCACATGGAACTTTTTATCGCCAGCAACTTTGATAGTCGCTTCGTTGATTACCGGACTGCCAAATATATATTGTCCGTTTGCAGGGTTTACCGGATAAAAACCTAAAGCCGACATCACATACCAGGCGGACATCTGCCCTACATCTTCATTTCCAATAATCCCATCAGGTTTAGTGGTATAGAAATCGTCAAGGATAAACCTTACTTTCTCTGCCGTTTTCCAGGGTTGTCCTGTATAAGCATATAAATAGGTTACATGGTGACTTGGTTCATTGCCATGTGCATACTGTCCAATAAGTCCCGATATATCGTTAGACGCCTTAGCCCCCATATCGCCCTTGGCAATAAACAACGAATCAAGTTTGGTATTGAAAGCTTTCTCACCACCCAGCAAACTAACCAGACCTTCAACATCCTGTGGAACCAACCAGGTATACTGCCATCCGTTACCTTCGGTGAAATCTCCTTTTTCGTGGACAGAGATAAATGGTGTGTAAGGTGTACGCCATTTGTCTTCAGACAGACGGCCGCGCATAAAGCCAGCAGCTTTGTCATAATAGTTTTTGTAATACAGGCCTCTTTTGCTGAAATAGGCATAGTCCTCTTGTTTGCCCATCTTTTTTGCAACCTGCGCCAGGCTCCAGTCGCCAATTGCATATTCCATTCCCATAGAAACAGATTCTGCGGTACTGTCTGCCGGAATGTATCCCAGTTCTTTTACAAATTTAACACCTCTTGTATCCTGCATAGCAGATTGTTTCATCGCCTCATAAGCCAGGTTGGTATCAAATCCTTTATATCCTTTTAATACCGCATCGGCAATAACTGGCACCGCGCTATAACCTACCATACAATTGGTCTCGTTAGCCATCAAATGCCATATCGGCAAACTTCCCTGCTGTTTATAAATCGCCAGCATGGAATTTACCATATCGTTTACATGCTGTGGGTGGATAATTGTAGAAAGCGGGTTATTCGTCCTGTAAGTATCCCATAAAGAAAAAGTTGTCACATTGTTAAAACCTTCGTTTTTATGTACTTTTTTATCCGTTCCCCAGTACTCACCATTTACATCATCAAATATTGATGGTGCAATCATGGTATGGTACATCGCTGTATAAAACTTTTTAAGCTGGTTAACAGAGTCTGCCTTCACGGTAATTTTCTGCAGTTGCGCATTCCATGCCGCATCAGCAGCTGTCACCACTTTATCAAAATCCCATCCCGGTATCTCTGCTTTGATATTTAACATCGCATTGGCGATGCTTACCGGTGAAACACCAACTTTCGCCAATACCACCTCACCTTTTGCAGTGGCAAAACTAATTACCCCTTTTACTTTCTCGCCTTTCAGCTTTGTTCCGGCCTGTGTAGCTGTGCTGTCGTACACGGCAAAAGTTTTGATCGGTTTTGAGAATACAGCGGTGAAATAAATCCGCTGATCTACAGCCCATCCTTTGGAGTAGCGGTAGCCCGTAACGGTATTTTCATTTACCTGCTCGATGTAAGTTTCCATCGGCCTGTCCCATCCGATACCTTCCTGAAGGTCGATGATTATGTGTGCATCTTTGGTGGCAGGGAAGGTATATCTGTGCATCCCCACGCGCTTGCTTGCCGTAAGTTCTACGTTGATGCCATATCTTTTTAAGCCTACCTGGTAATAACCGGGTTTCACTTTTTCATCAGCATGGCTAAAGGTAGAGATGAATCCCGTTTCAGGATGCTCTGCGGTACCTTTTGCTACTTTAACTGGTCCCGTGGTAGGCATAAAGGTGATATCACCCAGCTCGCCAATTCCTGTTCCGCTAAGGTGCGTATGAGGGAAACCGATGATCGTAGTATCTGAAATATGATATCCTGAACACCAGTCCCATCCTTCAGAGATGTTTTCTGGTCCTAGTTGTATCGCACCGAATGGTACACTGGCACCAACAAATACGTGTCCGTGAAATCCTGAACCGATCAGGGGATCTACATATTGGGTGAGGCTGGAGCTTTGCACTTTGCTTTTGGCGGTTCTGGCCTGGCTAAAAGCGTTCATACTGACAGTGGCGAGCAACGCTGCCGCAAAGAGTTGTTTTTTCATATATTAATTAAACTGGCATTTATGTGTGACCCTAAGGTATAAAATTCATTAGCTAAAACGTTTATTTTACAGTTTATTTTTACCGGCAGATAAGGCCGGTTTTTTACATTTTTAGCTTACCTTTGCGCCATAAAATAACACCATGATTTATTTCTTCTCCAACGAGAGCAATACTGTTTTTGCTGTACAACTAGAACGAACCCTCACTTCGTCAGATATCTCAAAATTAACCTGGCTTTTCGGCGGTGCCCAATTAAAAGAAGAACCTGTCCTGACAGATTTTTTTACCGGTCCACGTGCTGCAATGATCACGCCCTGGAGTACCAACGCTGTGGAAATTACACAGAACATGGACATTCAGGGAATTATCAGAATTGAAGAATTTACTAAAGTTGAGGCCAGCTTCGGTGGTTTTGATCCGATGCTGTTTCAGAAATACGATGAGCTGAACCAGGATTTATATACCATCAGCATTCAGCCGGAAGCTATCCTCGAAATCGCAGATATCGCCGCTTACAACAAACAGGAAGGTCTTTCGCTGAGCGAAGAAGAAGTGGATTATTTGAATAAATTAGCCGATAAACTTGGCCGTAAATTAACGGATTCTGAAGTATTCGGTTTCTCTCAGGTAAACTCAGAACATTGCCGTCATAAAATCTTTAACGGTACTTTTGTGATCGATGGCGAAGAGCAGCCAATCTCGCTGTTTAAGCTGATCCGCAAGACTTCTGAAGCCAATCCCAACGGTATTATCTCTGCTTATAAAGACAACGTTGCTTTTGTTAAAGGACCAACTGTTCAGCAGTTCGCCCCTAAACGTGCAGACGTTCCTGAATATTATGAAATCAAAGACTTTGAATCGGTAATTTCGCTCAAAGCAGAAACACATAACTTCCCGACTACGGTAGAGCCTTTCAATGGTGCTGCAACGGGATCTGGTGGTGAAATCAGGGACAGGCTCGCTGGCGGTCAGGGCTCATTGCCTTTGGCAGGAACAGCGGTTTACATGACCTCCTTTTCCCGCCTGGAAGAAAATCGTCCCTGGGAACAAGCCATGAACGAAAGAGACTGGTTATACCAAACGCCAATGGATATCCTGATCAAAGCCTCAAACGGAGCTTCTGATTTCGGAAATAAATTCGGTCAGCCACTCATCACGGGTTCCCTGCTTACATTTGAGCATGAAGAAGATGCAAGAAAACTGGGTTACGATAAAGTTATCATGCAGGCCGGTGGTATCGGTTATGGTAAAGCAGAACAAGCGAAAAAAGCAACACCACAGGTAGACGACAAAATTGTTGTTCTTGGTGGTGAAAACTATAGAATTGGAATGGGCGGAGCAGCAGTGTCTTCAGCAGATACAGGTGCTATGGGATCTGGCATTGAGCTTAATGCTATCCAGCGTTCCAATCCGGAAATGCAAAAAAGAGTTGCCAATGCTGTCCGCGGTATGGTGGAAAGCGATAACAATACCATCGTTTCTATCCATGATCATGGTGCAGGTGGCCACTTGAATTGTTTATCTGAGCTGGTTGAAGAAACCGGCGGAAAGATAGACCTTGATAAATTACCTGTCGGTGATCCTACCCTGTCGGCTAAAGAGATTATCGGTAACGAATCTCAGGAACGCATGGGACTGGTAATCGGCAAAGAAAACGCTGAAGTACTACAGAAGATTGCCGACCGTGAAAGGGCGCCAATGTACACTGTGGGAGATGTAACCGGCGATCACCGTTTTACTTTTGAATCTGCCACTACAGGTGCCAAACCAATGGACCTGAAGATGGACGATATGTTCGGCAGCTCTCCAAAAGTGGTAATGCTGGACAAAACTGTAGAGAGAAAATATACAGCAGTTGCTTATGATCTGGATCAACTGAATACTTACCTTGAGCAGGTATTGCAGCTTGAAGCCGTAGCAAGTAAAGACTGGCTGACAAATAAAGTTGACCGTTGTGTGGGTGGCCGCGTAGCCAAACAGCAAACTGCTGGTCCGCTTCAATTGCCATTAAACAATTGCGGTGTGATGGCCCTGGATTTCCAGGGTAAAGACGGTATTGCGACTTCAATTGGTCACGCACCGCTTTCTGCACTGATTGATCCTGCAGCGGGTAGCCGTAATGCTATCGCAGAATCCCTGTCGAATTTGGTATGGGCACCACTTCAGGATGGTCTTACCAGCGTTTCATTATCGGCAAACTGGATGTGGGCCTGTAAAAATGAAGGTGAAGATGCCCGTTTATACGCAGCAGTTAAAGCCTGCTCTGAGTTTGCCATACAACTGGGCATCAATATCCCTACTGGTAAAGACTCCCTTTCAATGAAGCAGAAATACAAAAACGATGAGGTAATCTCTCCGGGAACAGTAATTATTTCTGCAGCAGGACACTGTAACGACATCTCTGCGGTAGTTGAGCCAGTGTTCACGAAAAATGGTGGGTCGGTATATTATATCAACCTCTCAGGTGACCAGTTTAAACTGGGTGGGTCGTCATTTGCGCAGGTGCTAAATAAAATTGGTACAGAAACTCCTGACATTTTGGATGCCTCACAGTTTGGAACTGCATTTAACACGATACAGGAATTAATTAAATCTGGAAAAATACAGGCTGGCCATGATATTGGCAGTGGTGGTTTAATCACTACGCTGTTAGAATTGTGTTTCGCCGATCGTAATTTAGGTGCATCCCTGGATCTTTCTTCATTGGGAGATCAGGACATCATCACTAAACTGTTCGCAGAAAACATTGGTATTGTTTTCCAGGCAGATGAAGCTGCAGAAGCGGTTCTATCAGCAAATGGCGTAGCTTTCCATAACATCGGAACAGTGAGCTCATCTGCTCAGCTGGAAGTTAAAGATGCATCGGGCAACTGGAGCTTTGATATCGATCACCTGCGTGATGTTTGGTTCAAAACTTCTTACCTGCTTGATCAAAAACAAAGTGGTGCTGTTAAAGCGCAGGAGCGTTTCGACAACTACAAAAATCACGTCTTAAACTATAGCTTCCCATTAAACTTTGATGGAAAGAAACCAGTGATCGATCCGTCAAAACCAAGACCAAAAGCTGCGGTAATTCGCGAGAAAGGCAGTAACTCTGAAAGAGAGCTGGCTAATGCGATGTACCTTGCAGGATTTGACGTGAAGGATGTACACATGACAGATTTAATCTCAGGCAGAGAAACATTAGAAGACATACAGTTCATTGGTGCTGTTGGCGGATTCTCTAATTCAGATGTACTAGGCTCTGCAAAAGGATGGGCTGGAGCCTTCCTTTACAATGAAAAAGCAAAGTTAGCTTTAGAAAACTTCTTCAAACGTGAAGATACCCTATCAATTGGTATTTGTAACGGATGCCAGCTGTTTGTAGAGTTAGGCCTGATGAATAAAGACCACGACGATAAACCTAAGATGCTGCATAACGACAGCCATAAACACGAAAGTGGCTTTACTTCGGTAACAATTCAGGAGAACAATTCAGTGATGCTTGCAGACCTTGCCGGCACTACTTTAGGTGTGTGGATTTCTCATGGTGAAGGTAAATTCCACCTTCCTTATGCTGAAGAAAAATATAATATCGTTGGTAAATATGGTTACGAAAGTTACCCCGCAAACCCGAACGGTTCGGACTATAACACTGCAATGATGTGTGACACAACAGGAAGACATTTGGTAATTATGCCACATATTGAACGCTCTATTTTCCAGTGGAACTGGGCAAACTATCCTGAAGGACGTAAAGATGAAGTAACGCCATGGATTGCTGCATTTGTTAATGCAAGAAAATGGTTGGAGGCTTAGGCCTTTGAATTTCAGAAAACACTTTCAAAAAAAGGGCATCATATAGGTGCCCTTTTTCTTTATATAGCTGTGCGGCCGCTAACAGCCGATTTACTTTATTTTTAAAATTTGGTGTAAAGCGCTAATTGAACAATGTTATTAGCAGTATTATTCGTGGCACCTTTTATCGATTGATTCATGTAGCCAGCCTCTACATCCAGACGCTTACTAAAACGGTATCCCAGGGCACCGTATGCGCGGTTCTGATCAAACAGTTTACCATTAAGTTCATTCTTGTGCTGTACATTGAAGAAAAGTTCATTTTGCAAGGCCACGAACACCCCCCGCTCAAAGTTTTTGGCTTCCTTCTTTAAGGGGATAATGAAACGGAAGAAATAGCGGAAGCGCTGAGCAAATAGGTTATCAGGTGCGTTCCGCTCGATAAAGCGCTGCTCCAGTCTAAGGCGATGTGAAGCACTCACCGTACCCAGCTTATGTTTGAATAGGTATTGCTCCCAAATCCGGTGTTCTGTCAACGTATTTTTCGGAGCTCCATCTGCATGAATAAAAGTTTCATTTAATAAATAGCCCAGCGTAAACTCATTTTTGGCATTCAGATAATAAGTGACACCCGGCCTGATCAGCAGATTTCTCACATTAGCCCATTTGTCGGCCGAGCGTACCTGTACATCTGCATACATTCCCCATTTCTCGCTGATCTTAGTATTGTTCAGCAAAAACAACCATCCGCTGCTCTGGCTTTGCGTTTGGGCATGCAGCCCCGCGGTAACCATAAAAAGAAGCAGCAGGGATAAAAATAATTTTCGCATCGTAGAAGATTCTGGTTAGACTGCTAAAATACAATAGTTCTTCCTGAATTGAAATTTACAGCTTCAATTTTCAGGCTTATAACAACAGCAGGGAAGGTCCCCCGTCCCTGTCTGTACATTGGTAATATTACTGGTGTGTGTATTTTGAGTAAAAACCAGCCCTGTTAAACAAAGCATTTTTAAGGTCTTACAATGATGTATATCAAAACAACATGCATTCCTATCCACTACACAAAAAAATGTAATTTATTTTTCTAACCTGTGATTTTGCACAAGACTAGCCAACCACTTAGCTATAACTAACCATCTTAGAATCAATGACACACTGCATAAAAGCAGGTTCTTCGACCTGTCCCTTGTTTTGGCGTTCGATCAGTTTAAATAAAAATTCTGTAGCCTTGGAAGCTTGTTTGTATGAAAACTGTTCTATGGACCCCAGGGGTTTGGTATCCATGTATTCCCAGATAGGAAGATTGGCAAAACTGATAAAACTGATATCCTTGTTCACTACCAGGCCTGCCGCTTTTACGGTTGCAATACAATCCAGCAATACGTAATCATTAAACACGATCACCGCAGTTGGCCGCTCCTTAGCATCTAATAGCTTTTGCATGGCATTGATATTATCAGTCTTGTTGAGCGTGGTAGAAGCAATAGTATCATAGTTCACCGGAAGTTGATTTTCCTGCAGGCACCTAAAATACATCTCCTGACGCTGAACAGTGGCCGCCAGTTTACTCGGTCCATTGATCAGTCCGATGCTTTGGTGCCCTAGGGCTACCAGCCGGCTTACCGCTTCCAGCATTCCGGAAAAAAGGTTGCAGACTACATAATGGACGTCCTTTTTATGGGGAACACGATCAAAAAAAACAATGGGAATATTGTATCTTCTGAGGTTGTCAAAGTGTTCGTAGCTAGATGTATTTTTAGTGATGGACACCAAAATGCCGTCCACGCGGTGGTCTTTCATATTTTCGACAATTCGCTGTTCACGTTCAAAGCTGTCTAGCGACTGTCCAATAATAACGGTATAATTGGAGTTTTCGGCAAAGTCTTCCACTCCAGACAATGCAGATGAGAAAAAGGGCTCTGCCAGGCTCGGGATGATTACCCCGATGGTATAAGTCTTGCGCTCCTTAAAAAAGATAGCTGATTTATTTACCTCATAACCTAGCTCTTTAGCTATTTTCTGCACACGCATAGTGGTCACCGACCCAATACTAGGATGATCATGCAATGCTCTAGATACCGTTGAAGCAGAGACATTTAGTCTCTTCGCAATTTCCTTGATCGTGGGCAGTTTGTTTGTTTGCATATGCTTATAGGTATCCAATATATATATAAATTTTCAAACAAACGCTAAAGTTTAGACCGGAAGAGTGCAACACCTGTGTTGCGGGCCAGAACGAATGGCCCGCAAATTTAAGCGATCTCAATCTGGACAAATGATTTACAAAATGATGCTTTTTTTAACAGGATCAGCTAACCCAAATATGATTGAAGTATTGTGATGATAAAATTTAAGAAGATTCAAAAAGAGTATTCTGCCCAATAGTCCCAAAAAATATCAGAGGCGACTACTTTTGGCGCACCATCACGCCGTTCATAATAAAAGTACTTCCGCTATCGGCAACGATGTTATACACTTTTTGTGTACCTCCTGCTTGTTCATCTTTCTCCCATACGGTGTAAACATCATATTGCTCAGTGGCGGGGTTGAAACATAACACCTCTTCTCCTACTTTGATCTCCCCGATTTTACGGTCGCCCGTTCTGGTACTCATAGGATGATTTGGCGTAGCCTGCAATAATTTAGTGCTCAGTTGAATCTCCTTACCCCCGGCGCCCATGTTATCTTTAGCAGCAAACAGGATCAGGCTCGTCAGCGCATAGTTTTTTGCCTCATGTACGGTTAGGGCCTTCACTCCGGCTACAGCGGCAATTTGAGTAAGCGGATCAAGGGTAATCACCTGGTCGCCAGCTTTCACTTCCTTCAGCAGTTTTTTGGTGCCATCGGCCATCGTTACCTCTTCGTCTCCGGGAAAGCAAATATCACTACCATAAGTCGCCTCTTCTTCTGATGGCGTTTTACCATTATTCAGCACCTTATATTGCTGAAAACTGAGCTCCCGGGATAAGATATAGGAAAGCTTGAGCACAAAGTTTTTTTCTTCTTTATTGATGTTATCGATATCCTGAAAATAAGTGTCCCATACCTTTCCTTCGGCAGTATAATCTGGCACCACAGCTTTGTAGACCTTTCCTTTTTCGTTGGTATAAAAAACCATCAGGCCGATCTCCTGCATACCTTCTCTCGCCAGCAGTTTGTAAAGGTCGATTCTCTTCTTCAGACCATCATCACCGGTGATAAAAAAGGGCTTGCGGGCCTGATAACGATCCAGGATATAGGCATTGTCAAATTTCACGTAAGTGTCTTTATCAAGATCAGCAATCTGATAGGTTTTCGCTTTAGTATACTCGTCCAGGCTAAGCGGACGAGGGTTAACGGTTTTCTCCTGTGCATTGGCAACAGATAGCGCCAAAGCGATAAAAAAAGTAAGCGTAATTGTTTTGTGCATAGCTTGGAATGTAATTGATAGGAAATGGTTAAGAAAGTTGTTTAAAGGCATCAGCAAAGGCTTCCATTTCATCCATACGCCCAATGCTCACACGGCACCATTGCTGGTTGTTAAATTCCCAGTTTCTGATGCCCACTCCCCTGTTCATCATTTCTTCAACGAAACGTTTGCCGTCCATTTTAAGCGGAAACATCACGAAATTGGCGAAGGAAGGGATATACGCATAACCTTCTTTTTTAAGTATAGCATACAGATACTCTTTCGAGGCGAGTGTTTTAGTCAGGGCCTCTTTCAGGAAATCTTTCTCCTGATAAGCCGCAATTGCCGCCGCCACCGTTGGCGCAGAAAGGCTCATGGCACCTGTTGCATACTTTGACAGCTGTTTGATGGTATCTGGCTGCGCAGCAATATAACCACAGCGCAAACCGGCAAAGCCGTATAACTTGGAAAAAGTACGGGCAACAATGATATTACTTCCGCTTTTAACCAAGCTCATCATACTGGAAGCCTGTGGGTCCGGCAGGTAATCGATATAGGCTTCATCTACAAAAACAGGTACTTTTTTACTCACCCGTTCACAAAATGATTTAAGTTTATCGGTATCAACAATAGTTCCGGTGGGGTTATTGGGATTACAGATATAAACAAGTCCGGTATTACTATTTACCTTTGCCTCCATGGCATCAAGGTCTATCTTATAATCTACTGTTAAGGGCACTTTTATCCATTTGGCGCCAAGGTTTTCGGCATCAGAAGGGAGACTGTTATAGGAAGGGTCAGCGCAGATGATTTGAGCACCGTTTTTCCCATAAAACATCGCACTTGCCAGCAGTAACGGTGAGGAGCCTGCTTCCATTAATAGCTGGTCCTGACTGATACCTTCAAATGCTGTGATTTTGCCGGTTAGCTCTCCCAAACGCATAAATGGATATTGATAGCTATGGTCCAATGCCTCTTTCATTGCTTTTTTTGCTACAGCAGAGGGACCAAAGGGATTCTCATTGGCGAGCAGCCTGGCTTTCATTGCCGGGGGCGACTGTGTTATAGCCTGCTGGTCAGACAGCCGGTCACTCAGTATTGTTTGCTTGAACCTTTTAGGCATTGCTGCCAGTGTTTCTAAAGTACCGGAAATGAAGGCCGCGCCTCCGGCCAGCGCAGCGGCCGACCTGATCCAGTTTCTGCGGTTGATTGAATTTGCCATAATTTAGGTGGTTTTAAATGGTCTATCCTTTTGTTGTTGTTGCCGGGTAGGCTATGCGTGAGTTGGTTGTGCGGCTATGAATGTTTGCCACCACATAACGTGCGGATTCAAAGGCCCCGGCCATCCAGGCATTCAGGTAGGTAAGATGCTCACCGGCGAAATAGACATTTCCATCCGGTTTTAACAGCACAGGATAAGCCTCTTTTCGGGTCTCCCCATTGTAGACAGCCCAGCCACCCATACTGTATTTGGTTTTATGCCAGCTCACAGAAAAAGAGCGTTCAAACTCCTTATCGTATTGCGGATGGATCAGCTTCCCTTTCTGCAGGGCCAGCTTTTCGCGGTCTGCGAAACTGAGCATTCCCACTTGCTGAGCCTTTTCATTAAAGTTATAGTAGCCAATCAGAATACCCTTTTTGTCCAGATAATTGTTAGATGGGTAAAATAACTGCGTGAGCTCATTGTTGGTATGGGTGATTCCCCCATAGATATGTTCATCTTCTTCCCAGAACCGACGTTTAAACTGCAGGCCGATTTTCCCGGTCTGATTATAACTGATATAATCTATTGCCCTGCTTACATCCGAAGAGAAGTTATTGTTGATTGTCCCTAAAACCGGCAAAGGTATGGTGCAGATGCATAAATCTGCGTCCAGTTGATGCACACCGGCTTTGTCCTTATAGGTAATTTTAACACCATCCGTTACATTGTTGATCGCCGTAACTTCGGCTCCCGTTCGAATAGCAGTCCCCAGCTTTTTTTCGAAAGCTTTAGCAATTTTATCCATGCCACCCTCCGCCTGAAACATAGTCATTTGCAACTCATAGGTATATTCCGCAACATTATAGAAGTCTGGATCCATCAAGCCCGACCGAAGCAAGTCGGCAAGCTTATGGGGATTGGCGATTTTTCCGGGGCTGTTTCCCGCACCGGGAGATTCTATGTAGCCCCTCCGTGCGGAGGCCTTATATAAACGATCAGCATCCAGCCCACCCTCAGCCCTCAGATATTCGATGATTTTCTCAGCATCTTCTTTGGTAAGTGGGCTGTCCAGCTCACCCTGATGGATACATTTTGCGAGCAGCTCATTCATATACCCTCTCACATCATTGTGTACTTCACGGTTGCGGATTTTTTGATTGGATAAGGGACCTTTGCCTTCTGCAAAGAAATAGCTGCTCTCATTTACGTTATTATACACCTGAATAGGAACACCTAATTCTTTGCAATAATGAAGGGTGAGTTCGTGATTGTGAGGGATTCTTGAAGGCCCCGCGTTGAAGTACAAGCCCTCATCAAAGCTTGCCCTGACCAGTGGCCGGTCGTCTTCCTGATGGGTGCTGCCATTTTTCACGCTCCAGCATCTGCCACCGGTACGCTCTCTCGCTTCAATGATGCTACATTGGTATCCAAGTTTACCGAGTTCATAGGCAGCCGACATTCCAGCTAGTCCGGCACCTAAAATGACGACTTTTTTTCCTGCTGCATTACCCTCAAGATCAAAAGCATGCACCGGCGCGGGCTTGATCATACCCAAAGCCATCATTGCCGGAAAGGTTGTGCCCGCAATTAAAGTTGTTTTACTCAAAAAATCACGTCTGCTGATCGGTTTCAAATTAGATAATATTTTTGTCTGCTTAAATTTAACAAAAAAGCACCAGATATAATCCAAAAATCAAAATTGATCGTAATAAAAATAGGATACTTCATAAAAAAGCATCACTAAAAACAATAATACCACATAAATTCACAGAGATATCGTTATATAATTGAATTAACCAATGTAAAAAAACCAATCACACTATAAAAATGGATAAATTGAATATTAAAAATTAAATTAAAATTGATTTACAACTTATAAATCTATGATGTAATATGAATTTTACTTGAAAAACTCTTATCACACCGAAAAGAGCTCCAGCGTAAAAATCATATTACAATTCCTGATGGTATACATATGATCTAATTAATAAAAATATTATTGACTAGATTTTGGTTACCTAAATAACTGTTATTACCTATTTACAAAAATAAAAACTGACGAGTTCTACGCTCCGCTGATCTTTCACCCTACCTAAACATTCAAAATGAACGAACAGGAATTGTGTACACACTTAAAAATCATAACGGCAGTCAAAGCTGCAGATAGTTACGTTTGCGAAGAATGCATTAAAAATAACGGTCAATGGGTTCACCTGCGTACCTGTCAGACCTGCGGTATCACTTTATGCTGCGATGATTCTCCACAAACGCATATGACCAAACACTTCCACTTCACGCAGCACCCGGTGATTTCGTCTGCTGAGCCGGGAGAACGATGGTTATGGTGTTACGCTGATGAAAATTTCGTGGAGTACTAGGAGCCAGATCAGGGATCTGAGAATCTAAAAATTATCCGGCATTTTTCTAAAATTAGAATTAACTTAAGAAAAAAATTAAGTTGAAGCTATGATGAAATCAAAAGCCTTTTGGAGCATTTTAATAGTACTAATCATAAATTTACAGCCACACAGTTCTTTTGCCACTAGCAGCGAAACAAAACCCGGCCTTTCCACAGCCAAACAAATCTACCAGCTGATCGTATACCATTTGAAAAATCAGGCCCAGGAGAAACGAGTTGACCAGTATTTATCTGCTGCCTTTATCCCCGCCGCACACCACAGTGGTATTAAAACTGTTGGTGTTTTCAAATCTATCGGCATCGATACTGCCCTCGACAAACGTGTATATGTATTACTGGCTTATCGCTCTCTCGCAGAAATGCAAAAAGCCAATGCGTTGATCGAAAAAGATCATAGCCCGGAAGGAGAAGATTATGCAAATGCAACCTATGACAACGCTGCCTATCTCAGAAAGGAAGTAATACTGATGGAAGCATTTTCTGCTATGCCGGCATTGAAAAAACCTGAGTTTAGGGGCGACAGAACCAACCGAATATACGAGTTACGCAGTTATGAGGCAGCCACAGAAAAGCTTTACCGAAACAAGGTGAGCATGTTTAATGAAGGCAATGAAACAGAGATTTTCGAAAGAATTGGGAGCCAACCGATGTTTTACGGAGAAGTTATCGCAGGCAGCAGAATGCCTAACCTGATGTACATGACTACTTACAGTGATATGAAGTCCCGCGATGAGCATTGGAAAACTTTTAGCGATGACGCCAAATGGAAGATGTTATCCGCAGACGCGAAGTACCTGCATAACGTGAGTAAATCAGATATTATATTTCTTACATCAACAGCATACTCCGATCTGTAATTAAATAAATTTGCTATTTACAGAAGATTTATCGAACTTGTTTTGATAATCATTTAGATACCTATGAAAAAATTAATCGCTCTATTTCTCTTCACCCTCGTGATCAGCACATCATGCAAAAAATCTGACGACAATACAAATAGTGAAATCGTTGGAGAATGGGTCTCTACAGAATCTCTGGCCGACCCTGGCAATGGCAGCGGTACTTGGCGAAGTATCACAGATGATCAAAGGACAATCTTAGTCATCAAGTCGAACGGCAAGATAACAGGTAGTACCACCTATAAATCCTATAAGGTGATAGATGGTCAAACGATAGAGCTTAAAGCAATCGATGGCGATTTATTTCAGAGATCTTACACTATCGTTGGCAATCAGCTTACAATCATGGGCGGCTGTATAGAAGCCTGCGGCCTCAGATATACTAAAACGAAATAGCATTTTAGTATTTACACTGTCTTAACTTAGACTTCATACACCCAGCTTATTTTTGACGGACCCACTACAGACTTTCAAAAGAAGCTGGCCAAAGAAACTATGATAAAAAAAACAAGTATTACTGTCTTATCCATCCTGTTTATCTGCATACAATCTTATGCGCAAAAAATGATTATAGGAACTTACAACCTTAGAAACGACAACAAAGGTGATGTAGGAAACCTATGGGCGCAAAGATCACCGATTGTAGCCAACCTATTGCGTTTCCATCAGTTTGACATCTTCGGCATACAGGAAGGCTTTGAAAATCAAATCAACGACATTAACTCTGCCCTACCTGAATATGAACACTATGGCCGCGGACGCGATGATGGCAAAGAAGGCGGGGAACACTCTTCCATATTCTTTCGCAAAGACAAATTTAAGCTATTGAAAAAAGGCGACTTCTGGCTTTCTGAAACACCAGACAAACCAGGTTTAGGATGGGATGCCACCTGCTGCAACAGAATCTGTACCTGGGTATATCTGCAGGACCTGGCAACAGGCAAGAAGTTTTATTACTTTAATGCCCACTTCGATCATCAGGGAAAAATTGCCCGGGTAGAGAGCAGTAAACTGATCGTCAGTAAAATTAAGGAGATCGCTGGCACAGCACCAGCTGTATTTACGGGCGATCTTAACGGCGACCATAAGGCAGAATGGTATCTCACGTTAGCCAAATCAGGATTATTGACCGATACTTATTCACAAGTGGAGCATCCTTACGAAAACAACTCTTCATTTAATGCCTTTGGCAAGGATGTAGACGGTTTCGGCGTAATTGATCATGTATTGGTGACTAAAGATTTTAAAGCAAGCAGATGGGGTATCCTCACAGATACCTATCACAGCAAATTCCCATCAGATCACTTCCCTATACTGGTGGAAGTCAGCCTAAAATAATAAAACCTATAAAACTTCATTAAAGCCGGGCATTTTCTAATGACCTGGCTTTATTATTTTCCGATTCTCGTAAATTTGGATTACCGGAACGTCAATTATCCAGAATTGTCAAACAATTATTACCGGATAGACTTATACAAGAAAGAATATAAAACAGATCATATGAATACTGAAGAAACGCATAACCCATATTATTCCAGAACAGCTGACACCAAACTTGAGGTAGAGAACTCAGAATGGAAAAAAATCCTCCCTTACGACCTTTATGCCGTAGCCAGGGAACAAGCTACCGAGCGTGCCTTTACCGGCCAATATTGGGACAGCGAGGCAATAGGTACATATTTTTGTGCAGTATGCGGCAACGAACTTTTTAAGTCAGATGCCAAATTTGCCAGCAGTTGCGGATGGCCAAGCTTTTTCGAAACGGTAAAGCCCAATAGCGTGATTTATAAAGAAGATAACAGTTATGGTATGCGCAGGATTGAGGTAAACTGCGGACGCTGTGATTCTCACCTGGGACACATCTTTAACGACGGACCAGCACCAACATTCAAGAGGTTCTGCATGAATTCTGTGTCGCTGGAATTTGAACCAGATCATCAATAAAATTGTTAAAAAGCAGGCCAGTAATTGTCGAAAAGCCTTACTGGCCGCTATCACATTATCACTTATCCGGATGAATTTAGCGGCGGCGAACTGACACCCTTAAAGCTTTTAACCCAGCGACACCTTGTAAATCCTCTACTTCAAAATCCTCCGGATCTCGCTCCAGCATTCCCTTGGCCTGCATCCTGCCAATATAGCCCAGATACTCATCCCTTTCACGCTCACTTGAATAAACGATAGTTACCTTCCCATTTTGCGTAATCCGTTCCTGCGTGTCTTTGATATGCGCTTTATCGATACGTTTCTTCACAATCTCGAACCTTGCATTATAGCTGCCGTCCACGTCGAAACGCTTTTCGTCCATTCTGAAACGGATAGCAATGGTAGTATTATAAACCAGAATTAATGTAGTTACCCCTAGTTGATAAGGCAGAATCGGGCTAATCTCATGATGTGCCTGCTCCATTTCACATAAGGTGTGCAGCTGCCAGAATCGTAGAGCATGCAATCTTCCAAGATCAAATGATTGATAGGGAGCAATGGAGGCACCAATATATAAGTTATGTTCTACCCCATCAGTTTTAAAGCGCTCATAATAATGTGGAAACTCATGCTGGGCACCAATCTGCCTGTCGTCTATCACTGCTGCCAGCTTTTCGTTAATCGTATAAATCGTGGTCTCGTATTTTCTGCGATATTTATGGAAAGCCCCGGATTCCTTATCCGTCTGCACAAAATACTGAAGCACTGCCGGCAAATTTGCGTAGGCTGCTTCTTTCAAATGCATATGTACATTATCGTCCAGGTAACGCACAATAAACTGTTCAGTATTTGCCCTGAGCGGCATCACCAGATCAGTGAGGTAAGATCTAATCATGTAAATATCTTCACTAAAATCGTCCTCTCCTTCTTGCGTAATGGTGCTTAACAGCGCCAATAAAGCTTTCAACTGTTTTCGGAGATCCTGTTGTACACTTGAGTTTCTGGCCTCAGAGGATTCTTTAATGTCTACCTGACCGTATAAAGGAAATACTTCCGGAAACACAATATCACCCTGTGTATTATCACCTTCAGTTAGCCGGTGAGCAAGGCCATAGGCCGCTTTTTCCCTGAATTTCCAGTAGACGCTTTTATGTATTGTGGTGTATTTCTCCTGAATAAAGGCACGGATCTGGTTCTGTAAATCTGCGAACAAGCGGTCAATCGTGTCCGTAAGAAAAGGCATAACTACGGATAATTTATTGGCATTGATACTGTTTAACTCCCTCGCCCGTGGCGAAACAACTTCCAGCACACCCAATAAAACATTATTTTTCACTACCGGGGCCAGGATAAAACTGCGGATATCCTGATCAAGCAAACGACCTGTAAGTCGGCTATCGCAATCTTTCGCCACAAATTCCGCTGTATCTGATACCGCAAAAAAAACTTTCTCCTCAATCACGTGATGAAAAGAGCTGAAGCATAATACCTCACTCTCATCACGACTTTCTTCGTCCGACAGGATGTAGCTCTTCACCTTACTCCCGAAATCAAACCTACTGAACCTTCCGTCCTCCTGATTAAATGCGGTAAAGCCTATTTTGAGATCCGGAATCCGGTAAATAGAGCGGAAGATAGATGCTACATTTTCTTCGAAACCAGAATAATCCAGTACCAGCAGTTTCTCCTTAAAGAGTGATACTGCATTTTCTATCGTCACATCAATGAGCGTCATGATCGCAAAACCCTTCAGGATCCAGCTTTCTGGTGGGAATTTAGATTTCCACAAGTCAAGATCATCATAATTATCCATCAGCAAGTCTATATCTTCGGCAGTCAGCGGAACTGAATTACCGGTCGGGATAATGTCCAGGTAATCGGCATTATAGAGAATACGATAATGCCGCGTTACGCCGTTTGCATCCGGGATATCGTAAAAAAGGGGTTTGCCAAAATCCAGATGGGTACCGTAAAACTCGTTGAGGATGATACAGCAACTCAGTACATAGAACTGGTGCTCATCAAAATCGCGGATATTGTGCTCAAAAGTCTGTCCCGCAGCGGCAAGAATACTTTTGAAACGGTCAGTATGGTTAAAAACAATTTTTCTGTAAGGAATCCCTATTGCCTTGATCTCATTTTTGCTAAGCGCCGGAGGAAAATAATCTTTCAATAAACGCCTGATCAGCGCCTCATTTTCCTCTACCTGGGCAATAGTAGTTAAACCTGTAGAGAGCTCAGGATGGGCAGCTATTTGCAACAATAAAGCCTTTGCTTCCTCAACCTCCGCATGACCACTCTCACCGGCGATGTTTTGTAATCCTTCAATAATATGATCAAAGGAAAGCTGGATAAGAAAAGGGGTAGCTAAATTATCGGATGGCTGCATAAGACTAACAAGGTATTTGAGCTAATTTAAGCATTAGTTCAGAAAAGCCCAGACCATCTTGTGTATATTACTTAAATCTGAATGTAATCGCCTGAGGCTTCGGCATTGATCTCGATAATAATTTCATCCAGTTCAACGGCACAGCGGTTGAGCATGAACAATAATTCTACCTTTTCATTTTCGTCCTCGGCAGTTTTCATCAGACCTGCCAGCGCCAGTATTGAAGCAACGGGCTTACGGATCTCATGAGAATTTAACCAGGAAACAGCTTTAAGCTTCTCATTCTGCAAACCAATAACGGCTTCTCTTTCCTTACGTTCCGTGATATCGTTTTGGACCGAGATATAACATTCCAGTTTACCGGCACTGTCAAAAATTGGGGATAGATTGAGTGAAACCCAGTATTCACAGCCGGACTTGGTGTGGTTAAGCATATCAGCACTAAAGGCTTCATTTCGCTTTACTGCTTCCAGCAATTGCTGAACGATTAAACGGTTGGTCTTAAAGCTGAACAGGATGTTCATGTGGTTTTGACCAAGAGTTTCCTCCTCTGTGTAGCCCGTTACGGTGGTAAAAGCCGGATTAACCCAGATAATATTCCCTTCAGCATTGGAGATGATAACGGGATTATTGATCTTCTTAAGGATCTCACCGTTCCACTTCAATTGCTCTGTACTGCGCTTAAGCAAGTCAATATCTTTGATAGACCCGATCAGGCGGGTTGGCTGATTGTTGTCATCCAGAATCAGGTAGCCCTGATCGCATACATATTTGTATTTACCATGACCAATATGGATTCTGTATTCAGATTCGAGGTATTTATCTCTAGCCTCAATCCGCTGCTGCTGGCGTAGCGTTACCCGCTCCCGGTCTTCCGGATGGATCAGATCTTCCCACCATGTCAAGAGCTCTTCCGGACCCGGCAAAGGTTCCATTGTAAGGCTCCTCACCTGCTCATTCAGGATAAGCACTTCAGTAGTTAAGTCCAGGTCGTAGATAATGTCGCCCGTAGCCCGCGATGCTAAATCATAACGTTCCAAAGCCTCTTTCAATTCGATATCCTTTTTCCGTTCGACAGAGATGTCGTTAAAATATATGGCAATCCCCTCTTCAGTGGGGAAACAAGAAAAACTTATCCACTTATCCAATATACTCGTATACCCTTCCTGCTTGAGTGGAATACGGTCGTCCATCACCTGTACGCTTAACTGATAAAAATCATCACTTTGTACCATAGGGAACACTTCTTCCAGATGTTTGCCGATCACATCATTTTCAATGCCAGTGACTTTATAAAAATTTGAATTGGCCTGTGTGATAGTCCAGTACCGGTTCACCGTAAAAAAGCTATCCGTAATACTGTTCAGGGTATCTTCGAGACGTGTATAGTTTTTCATCATCTCGATTTTCTGCATCGTCAGCTCAGTGTTAACCTCTTCCAGGCGCAGCTCATACAGGTATTTTTCCGTATTGTCACGCGCCATCACCATAACCACTTCCTCGTTGTTAAAATGCGTTTTGTGAGAACTGATAGTTACATAAATTACCGTCCCGTCTTTTTTGGTATGGCGCCATACGCCGGATGAATGGAGGTTATCTGACATGCCTAAATAGGACTTCTTTACCTTGTCAATATCTTCTGCAGGGCGGATATCCAGAATTGACATTTGCAGAAACTCGTCGCGGGTATAGCCATAGGCTGCAATAGCGGCACTATTAACAGAAACGAATTTGAAAGTTTTAGGATCATAAAACCAAATCGGACTGGGGTTGCCCTCATAAATATTCCGGTACTGCATTTCATCGCGAATGTTTCGTTTCGATAGTTTGTTCAGCAGTAAAAATAAGACCATACCGGTAACCAGGACAAATAAGATCCCCTTACCCATATTCAAAAGATTGAAAATGCCATTATGACTACTACCTTTGGAAATCCAAAGGATCACTGAATCACTTAGCGTGATCCAAAGAACGCCAAAAGCAACATAAATTAGAGAGATCTTTATGGCCCCGCTTTTCATCTGGATAATTAATTAAATAGTATCATAAGGTAAGTATTTTTATAAATCGCAGGGTAAGTTTGTTTAGAAAAACACATATAACTGTTAAACATCTATGCTGCGGTCAACGAAATCATACACTATATATTATTGTAATTATCTCGGTCAGAGTAGATATCACTAATTTTAATGTTCATCCTAAGAATCTCCTGAATCAGATCATGCACTACGGCAACATTATTATCTGAGGTATCCAGAAATTCAAACTCTTTCCATCCTGTTCCGTAAAAACCATTGTCCATAGACATTTCTGCATCCAGCTCCTGATGTAAAATCAGCTTACATAAAAAGAAGAAGGCATTCGCTGCTGTAAAAGGTAATTCCATCACAGCATAAGAAATATTGTCTTCAATGATTCCATCCGCATAGAAATAAAGGTCAAAGTATAGCTGATCAGCCAGCTGATGAATTCTTTCATCGCCGTAGAGCTCTTCCAGATCAAATCCATACATAATCCTAAAGGTGTCTATTGTCGCGTCAATACAGGCGATACATTCATTAATAGCCTTTGAAATTTCATCCTCCGAAGCCAGTAATACCATGAAATGCATACTGGGATCTACGTCGTCTTCCTCAAGAGCCAACAACTCAGGCATTTCTCTTTCCATCAGCGATTTATATCCATATTCTGCGAACTTTACCGTAGTAAAACTCAGTACATGAATAATAACCGGAATGATATCTTCCTTTGCATATTTAACAATAGCCATAACTTTATCTTAATTATAACCCTACAATTTATCTTATACAGTTTTAAGCGCAGCCAGTACCTCGTCTGTAACCTTTCCAAAAAGTGAAATCCCTTTGGCCCCGTGCTGAAGTGCATACTGCATGCCGAGTTTAACTTCCTCATCGGATTTAAAGTCGGGCAGGTATAAACCTGCATACAAAGGAAATTTACCATTCAGAAAATGCACCCCTTCTGCCACTGCATCACCAATCCATTCTACCGGTTCTTTGTAAAATCCATGATAAATCATCGGACAAACGCCTGTCAGATTCCAGTTTGTCCAGTCTTGACGCACATTCCTGCGCGCAACTTCTGGGGTAGGGAACACTGCTGCGGTTATCTGTTTTTTGTGCTGCCCCGCAACCGCCGCTAGTTTGTTCACGATGCTGGTGATGGCGTTGTAGCGAAACTGCCTCCACGACAAACTGGCTTCGGGAGTAACTACAGTATCCAGGTCCTGACCACGGAAGGCTTTGAATTTCTCCTTACAATCTTTACAGTAACAATAATCATATTCCGGCAGTTCTTTAGTCTGCTCTATTTTGTAATTCTCCCACAAATTTACTGGCAAAATCACATCGCAGTAACGCACATAGTCGAGGTGGATACCATCTACATAATCTTTGGACAGAATCTGCTGCACTTCATTTTCCAGGTATTGCTGAACTTCAGGTTTAGAAGGACATAACCAGCGATAGTAATCCACGTAAGGCGGATTACTGATGCAGTTCTCGCCTTTACGGTTAACGGCATACCATTCCGGATGGGCTTTCATTACCGATTCGATTTTTCTGTTCATCGTCCACATCCAGCGGTGGGCCTCCAGCTTCTGGGATTTTGCCGCACGGAAATGTTTCTCACTATCCTCTTCGAAAAATATGCCCCTTACTCCTGCCTCATAATATTTTTTATAAAGCACTTTCAAATCTTCTTCCTTATCGACGTGATCAGGGTTGGTCCATATCCAGTGTTTATACTTCTCCTTTTTTTCTGCCGAAAGCGATTGAACTGCTGCACTGCCAGACATTGGCAATACCGTAGCGGCAATTCCTGCGATCAATCCACTTTTGACAAAACTTCTTCTGCTATTCATTATTTATTCAATGTTTGTACCAGGCCATCCTGATTGATAGTTATCAAATGCTGCTGCTCATCCAGGGTACTTACGAAAAACTGATGCTGCGTAGACTCCATGTTCAGCGTATTATTTTTACTTCCCAGCGTGTAAGTTGCTGGAATATCCAGTGCTGCCAAAGATGGCGCATATTTCTGGTTTTTTTCAAAATACTCTTTTTGTTTATAATAGACAAGCCATAAATAATTCTTCTGTTGTTCGGCATAAGGAATCTCAAAAGCAGGTTCCGCTGTGCCCGGTGCGGCAGTACTAAACTTCAGGTAGCCCCAGCGTTCCGGAAAATGCATGGCAATTAAACCTTGTGGCGACCATACCCAATTATGCTCAGGAAGGGTTTTACCTGCAGAATCTACATCCTTTACGTATTTACCATCTTTTACTGATGTTCTCCACTGTACCCTGGAGAAGTTGATTCTCCAGAAGTCGCCGTTTTCCGGACTTTTTCCTTTCTCTCGCATACTTACTGCATCAAAAGGAATAGCCATTTCTACCGTCCAGCCTTTATCTGTATCCTTAGGATTGTTTACCGTTCCCTGTACCTTCACCGCAGAACGTAACCCTTTGGCTTCCCAGTCAGTTAATCCCCCGCCAGGTCCGTTACGGTAGGGCTTCGATAAAAAAAGATCCCAGATGGTATTGATGGCATTCACCTCTATCTCATAATACTCATGAGTATCATTATTTGGATCAATAAATATTTCAAAATCATTGTCCTGAAAAACTACCTCATCATGGTTTTTCACGTAAGCCCAGATCTGCGGATCCTCAATCTGTGCTGCTATATATAAATAATCTTTATCCCATAGCATTTTGCAGCGGGTTTTATAATAGGGCTCTGGCTTAAGACTGCCTTCAATGTCTGTAAAATCTTTTACCCATGGAACGTTCGCCCATATTTTATCATTGATATTCCCGTCGATTTTTGGTGGTGCAGAGGCATAAGGCGCAGTATAAGTATATGGTACCGTGAACAAATTCGCCAAACTTTTGAAAGAATCCTGCGCCTTTACCGATGATCCAGCAAGTAGTAATGGACAGGCGGCTAGCGCTATCAAGGTTGGTTTCAGGAAGATACTTTTATTCCAGAGAGGTAGTTTTTTATTCATTTAAATGGTTTTAGCATTAAAAATAGACATAATATTAACAATAACTAATGAATGATTAAAATATATATATTTACATCAATATATTTAATCAATCCTCAAAATAATGATTTAATTGGGGCTTTTAAACTTATTAATAAATAGAAAAGAGTAGTAGGAAAAAAAAATAAAAATATTGAAATAGCTGAAATCCAAACGCCATGCTAAATCGTAAGTGTCCTTGGGCAAATTGTATTTGAAATAATTTTAACGCTCTCTCCCTTTATATGAAAAAATGGATTACTTTGGCATGGCTATGCCTTTTGATGACCGTAGTTTTTAGCTTGTTCTGGTACAACCAACTGGTTTACAGTTTACCTACTCCGATTCCATCGGGTTACAAAACTGTGGCCAGTGGTAAGAAAATCCATTTGGCGAAAGGGCTGGATTTCAGAAATGATAAACCTACCCTGCTCCACTTTTTTAATCCCGACTGTCCATGTTCCAGATTCAACATCGATCATTTCAAATCGCTGGTAAAAACCTATCGTAATGAGGTGAACTTCGCTGTTGTACTGATGACTAACAAATCCTATACCGAAAAAGAAATCCAGGATCGTTTTGACCTGATGGTACCCGTGGTGAAGGATTCGGTAATGGCCGTGGCCAGCGGTGTATACTCTACTCCACAGGCGGTTGTATTGAATAGTAAGGGCAATTTATTCTATCGTGGCAATTATAATAAAAGCAGATACTGTACAGATGAAAAAACCAGTTATGCCAATATCGCGCTAAAAAACGTACTCTCTCACAAAAATGTATCCCTTACCGATCAGCTAGCTTTTAAAGCTTACGGTTGTACATTACCAAATTGCAATAATTAATGTCAGCAAATCACCATGTACCCGTTTTCGACAATGAAGACGATTCTCTCCAGTTCTATAGTTACTGTGTTAAAACACGATCAGATAAGCTGAGTAACTACTTTTTAATCAGTTTCTTTCTTGCAGGGCTTTACCTGGCGACTTTCTATGACACCTGGAACATTGCTATTGGCGTAGGCGGTACGCTGCTCTTAGCCTATTATTCAACAAAATGGTTATTGCCGCAATCTAACCTCTACCAATATGTGCTGAGTGTTTGCCTTGGACTTTTCATGGCGCAGTTTATTTATCAGATGCATGGTTTGTTTGAGATGCACTTTTTTGCCTACATAGGCAGTGCAATACTCATCACCTACCAGAACTGGAAACTACAATTGCCCATGCTGGCTGTTGTTGTTATTCACCATTTTGGGCTCAATTACCTGCAAAGTATTGGTTACGGTGAAGTTTATTTCACTACACTCGATTATCTTGAGCTCCAGACTCTAGGCTTCCACATCGTGCTTACCGCGGTAATCTTTTTCATTTGCGGATTGTGGTCGTATCACCTGGACAAATATAACGGGGCACAGCAAAACATGCTCTCCTATATCGAAGCGAAAAGACAGCATGAAGCGGAGCTGGAGCGGTTAAATAAAGAACTCAATATTTCCAATCAGGAAGCAATTGAAGCAAAAAAAGTAGCTGAACGCGCAGCGCAGGCTAAAAGCGTCTTCCTTGCCACCATGAGCCACGAAATTCGCACGCCAATGAATGGCGTTCTGGGAATGACTTCCCTACTTACTGAAACTAAGCTCGATGAGGAACAGGAGGATTATGTAAACGTAATCAGTACCAGTGGTGAAGCCCTGCTGAACGTTATCAACGATATTCTCGATTACTCGAAAATCGAATCAGGACACCTGGAGCTGGAAAACGAAAGTTTCGAGATCCATAAATGTGTGGAAGATGTGATAGACGTTTTCGCCAAGCGCGCTACGGTGCAAAACATCGACCTTTTATGCGAAATAGATCATCACATCCCAGAGATTCTTGTTGGCGACAGCTACAGGCTGAGACAGATTTTGCTCAACCTGATTAGCAATGCCATGAAATTTACCCATCAGGGTGAAGTCCACCTCTGCGTGAAACAACAGTCGACCGTAGATGATAAAGTAACCCTCTTATTCGAAGTGAGGGATACCGGTATCGGGATTCCTGAAGAAAAGCTAAGTCGTTTGTTTAAAGCGTTCTCCCAGGTGGATTCTTCCAATACCCGCAAATACGGCGGAACGGGTTTGGGCCTGGTAATCAGCGAAAAATTGGTAACCCTGATGAATGGCAGTATCGCGGTGGAAAGTACAGAAAATGTTGGCACAACTTTCTCTTTCACCATAGATACAACCATCAGCACAGAACCAAGACAGCTGGCGGTATCCGTGGATACCAAACTTAATGCAGGAAAAAAAGTATTGGTGGTTGACGATAACCTGACCAATCTAAGAATTTTGAAGGGACAACTGGAATTATGGAACTTTAGCCCCGCTATTGTTGACGATCCTGAACAGGCACTTCATATCCTGTCTATCAATACAAATTTTGACCTGATCATCACCGACATGCAAATGCCGGGAATGGACGGTGTACAATTTGCGCAAGCCATACAGGCTAAAAGTATTGATATTCCAGTTATCCTTTTAAGCTCTGTAGGTGATGAGAGCAAGCACAAATACCCAGGTATGTTCGCGGCCGTGATGAACAAGCCGGCAAAAACAAAACAACTGAGGAACGCTATACACCGTGCACTTAACCAGCATTCAGCGAGCCATCCGGGATTAACGAAAGAAAAGCCCACTAATTTACTGTCAGTTGACTTTGCAAACAGCTATCCGCTGAATATTTTGCTGGCAGAAGATCATCCGGTAAATCTTAAACTGGCTACGCGAGTGCTTAATAAGCTGGGTTATGAACCCCATATCGCCATGAACGGTTTGGAAGCAGTAGAAATGAACTCCCGTGAAAAATATGACCTTATCCTAATGGATATTTTGATGCCAGAAATGGATGGACTGGAGGCAACAAAAATGATCCGCAAAAGCAATGGCTATCAGCCCAAAATTGTGGCCATGACAGCGAATGTGATGACTGAAGATCGAAACGCATGTTTTGAAGCAGGAATGGATGATTACCTGTCCAAGCCCATGCACATGGAATCGCTGATCACGCTGCTGAAATTAACAGCAATAGCAACAATCCGCAAAAGTATTCTAGACTCCTGACCCGCTAACTAGCCCTTTTGCCGCTCATTAACTGATCCACGGCTTCTTTGAAAGACCCGGCGCGGTTTACCTCGCCAGAATTGATAAAGAAAATCTCATCAGCATTTTCTATCGTATTGAGGCGGTGGGCAATAATTACCAGGGTAGTATCCTTGGGCAGGTGATCAAGAATCTGCCCGAGGAGCTGCTCGGTTACGGTATCAATATTGGCCGTAGCCTCATCCAATATCAGGAGCTCTGGCTTGCGCAGAACTGCCCTCATAAAGGCGATCAATTGTTTCTGTCCAATACTCAAACTATCTCCGCCAGCAGAAATAGCCGAATCCAGTCCTTCGTCAAAAGTACTCAACAATCCTTCTAGCTTAGCCTCCTGCAAAACCTCCAAAAACTGCTTGTTACTAAATCCATGATAGCGGTGGTTACTATACAAGATATTCTCTCGAACCGTACCCGTAAACAAAAAGGGTTCCTGCAAAATGAAGCCGATCTTTTCTGCACGTTCCTCTGGACTATAACTGCGGATATCTCTTCCTTTTAACAGAACAATTCCCTGCAGGGGATCGTACAAACGTGCCATAATGGAAGCTGTAGTGGTTTTCCCACCTCCCGTAGGCCCCACCAATGCATAGGTTTTGCCCTTCTCCATAGAGAAGTTGATATGATGAAGAATTTCATATCCGCCGGCATAACCAAAATGTACATCTTTAAATTCAAGCAGTAGTGACGGGTCGCCTTGTTCTCCATGGTCGGCAATCGTTACCAGGTTATTGCTAAGGGCTAAAATCTGTGCAATCCTGTCCCAGCCCGCTAGAGCAACCTGGAAACTCGTCCACAATGCCGCCATCTGCCTTAAAGGATTGTAAAAATTGGTCGCATAACTCAGGTAACTTACCAATAGTCCCACCGTAAAATTGCCTTGTGTGATCAGGTAAATCCCAAAAGAAAGCACCGTCAGCTGGGCGATAGAGGCCAGCAAACCAAATACTGGCAGAAAAACGTTATTGGCAAAACCTGCGCCCAGTGCGGTTTGATAATTCTCCTCATTAACCGTAGCAAAACGCTTTCTGAAATAGTCGCGGCGGTTAAAAGCTATGATGACCTTAAAGTTATTGAGACTTTCCTGAATCTCAGCACTCATACCTCCCGTACTTTTCAGGTTGAGGGCATTTTTATGCTTTACCCAGGGGGAAATAGCACGGGTGAAAATCAGAATAAATAATGCAGGCACCAGCGTTGCCAGCCCCAGCTGAATATTGATGACCAGCAAAAAGATTCCAGCCCCTGTCATCATCATGATACTGCTAATAAACTGCATCAGCGACTGGGAGAAAAACTGGTTTAACTTATCGGTATCATTGTTTACCCGCGAAATCAGGTCGCCCGCTTTATTTTCATTAAAAAAGGCTACTGGCAGCTGCTGTATCTTGTTGAAGATGGCGTTGCGCAGTTCAAAAATAATCCGCTGCCCCACTCCTCCCATCAACTTCGTCTGGAAATAACTGCTTACAAAGGCAATAATATACATGCCCAGCAGAATGCCGGTAAAGATAAGCACACCATGAAATTGCTTCGTCTGGATGTATTTGTCAATCGTATAACCGATTAAAAATGGTCCCAGTAAGTTGAGCAGTGAATTGGTAACAATCGCACAGATGGCAAGAATAAGGTTCTTGCGTTCCTGTTCCACTAACTTGAGCAAACTTTTTAAACCCGCCCAGGTAGATGTCTTACCCTCGCCGGTGGGCAGGTTGTCGAGGCTATAACTCATAATTCTCAGTGCTTTGTTGTGAATTGAAAATCTGTACGTATTCAGGGCTGTTTGCCATTAACTCCTGGTGTGTGCCTGAGGCAAGCATCTCGCCTTGCATCAGCAAAATAATTTGTTCATAATGCGCTACAGCAGCAATTTTTTGAGTAACTGAAATCAAGGTCAAACCGGGATAGTACTGCGTGATGTTTTGCAGAATCCTGAGCTCCGTCTGGTTATCTACACGTGCTGTGAAATCGTCCAGCAGCAGTATTTTTGGATTCAGCGCCAATGCCCTTGCCAGCATGATCCGCTGTTTTTGTCCGCCGGAAAGACTCATCCCCCGCTCAGACACCTTTGTGTTTAGGCCATCAGGTAATTTGTCGATAAAGTCTTTAAGCTCTGCAGTAACTACTGCCTTCTCTAGTGATTCATCAGTTACGGTATCATTAAAAGCAATGTTCTCACGAATGCTCATATTGAACATGATACTGTCCTGAAATACAAAACCTACCTGCTGGTGAAAGGCATCTGCCTCATAGGCAGCAATCGCCTGGCCATCATACAGAACATCCCCTGATTCAGGTTTTATCAAACCTGTCATCAGATATAATAACTGTGTTTTGCCGGCAGCAGTTGGTCCGATCACCGCAATCTTTGCACCCGGACTAACGCTAAAAGAAATGTCCTGTAAGACCGTTTTTTGTCCGTACTTGAGCGTAACATCCTTCAATGTGATCGCGCCACTTAATCTGTCAGTCAATACTCCTTCACCTGGTGGGGTTTCGGTATCGAGCACCACACTTATCCGTCCGAATGACGCCGTGGCCTGTGCAATTACATTACTCATAAAGCCGATAACCAAAATTGGAAAGATCAGCAGAGCCAGGTAGCTGTTGAAAGCAGCGAAATCACCGATGCTCATGCTCCCTGAAATTACATAATGTCCACCCAAAGCCAGAATTGTTAATCCTGCCATGTTCGAGGTGAAAATTATAATCGGGATTAGCCAGGCAAACATTCTGAGAATGGTGAGCCCTATATCTTTTGCTTCTGTGCTGGCCTTAAAAAACTTCTCGTATTCCAGCTGTTGGGAATTGATCACCCTGATCAGCGCGGAGCCAAGTATACTCTCGTTGATTACCTTATTGAGCCAGTCTATCACTTCCCGGCTCTTTTTGAACAGGGCCTTCACTTTACTGATAACCAGATAAAAAGCCCCTCCAATAATTGGAATAATCGCAATGATAGTTAAGCCTAGCTTCCAGTTGATGCTTAACAGCAATACACTGGCGCCGATAATGATGAACAAAGACGACACCATCGATACAATGGCCTGTGAAACAAATAGCTTTATAGCATCAACATCCGAGGTAAGGTTTGTCAGCAGTTTCGAGGGGCTCGATTTCTCAATGAAAGCAAAACTTTGTTCAGAAATCTTCACCGCAATCCGCATCCTAAGGTCACTCGCTACCTTTTCAGATGCATAGGTCTGCACCACACCCTGCAGGTAACTGAACACGAAAATTATCAGGGCTACTACCGTAAATTCAATGATCATCGTACGATAAGAAAAATGCCCCGTATTGAAGGCATCAATCCCGTTTCCAATCAGGCGTGGCAACCAGAGGTTTAACCCATTGCTAATCAGCGCAAAAAGGATAAGAAAAACTACCAGCAGCTGGTAGGGTTTCAGCAGACTAAATACCCCAGTGGAACGCTTTTTACTCGTATCAGTTTTTGGTTTCATTCTTTAATTTATAACCCATGAGATAGCCCCTGCAAATCTAACCGGATTTATTGTAAGGTTATAAATTTATGGCATTAATTATGATCTTCCTTTATAAGCTTCGATCTCTTTTCCGATTTTACGGGCATGTTCACCCTCCAGAATAATGCGAACATCATCAATTGAACCGTCGTACTCATACATTGGGATGTCCAGATTGGGCTCCAGGTCCTTAACAGAAACAGCTTTCCAGGTTTCTTCATTTTCGCTCAGCGTAATCTCTCCTACAAGTCCGCCGTGGTAAATGATTTTGTATACTTCCTCACCTTGTGGATGTATATTGAGGTCAAATTTCTGACCGTCAAGGTCAATGATAAAATTAAATGGATCCATTTGTTGTTGGTTTTCCTGATTAACAATGATACTTCCTATTTGTTCGAGTCAGAGGACACAAATATATTCCCTCTCCACACAACATCGCTTTGTCATTTGCGGCAGAATGGAGGGCCTGTTCCTGATATTATCATATTTTATGTACTTTCGGAGCACCTATTTTCACGTTTATGGAACCGTCATGAACTTTCAAAGCAAAACACCGATAGAGAAGGTCCATGATTGCTCCATCACATATAATATTACACAGATGAAAAAAAACATCCTCATCCCCTTGGTGGCAATTATTGCTGTCACTTCGGCCTGTAACAGCAACAGCGAAAACGCTGGTGCTGGAAAAAGCGACACCAATCCATTTGCTGACACCAGCATCCTGGCCTACCAGACTCCGGATTTCTCAAAAATCAAAGACGGCGATTACCAGCCTGCTCTTGAGGAAGGCATGAAAATTCAGCAGGAAGAAATGAAAAAGATTGCAGATAACACTGATGCGCCAACCTTCGAGAATACACTGGTAGCAATGGAAAAGAGCGGACAGCTGCTAAACAGGGCAAATGGTGTATTTAACCTGATGACGGGAGCAAATACTAACCCAGAGTTGCAAAAAATACAGGAAGCTATTGCCCCAAAACAAGCTGCACATCAGGATGCTATTTACCTGAACTCAAAGCTATTTAAACGTGTGGCTACGATCTATGACAACCGTGCTGCTTTGCATCTGGATGCAGAGTCTTTGCGCCTGGTAGAATACTATTACCAGCTTTTTATCCTTTCTGGTGCCAAGCTGTCTGACGCAGATAAAATCTTACTGAAAAAACTAAATGAAGAAGAAGCCTCCCTGAGCGCCAAATTCTCGAATATGTTACTTGCAGCGAATAAAGCTGGAGCGCTGGTAAGCAGCAGCAAAGCAGAACTGGCGGGCCTTGCTCCAGGCGATCTGGACGCTGCGGCACAAAATGCGAAGGCCGCAAAAATGGATGGCAAATGGCTGATTCCTTTGCAAAACACCACACAACAGCCCTATCTGCAATCCCTGTCTGATCGTAAAACCCGTGCGAAATTATTTGATGCTGCCTGGAACCGTACAGAGAGGAACGACACTAATGACACCAGGGCCACCATCTCTAAGATGGCAAAACTGCGTGCCGATAAAGCAAAACTGATGGGATTCGCAAATTACGCGACATGGAAATTACAAGACCAGATGGCCAAAACCCCGGCAGCAGTAGAAAGCTTTTTTGCAAAGCTTGTACCCGCAGCAACAGCGAAGGCTAAGGCAGAAGCCACAACAATTCAGCAGCAAATTGATGCAGAAAAAGGTGGTTTCAAAGTAGAGCCCTACGACTGGGATTATTATGCAGAAAAGGTAAGAAAGCAGCAATTTGATTTAGACGAGAGCCAGATTAAACCTTACTTCGAACTGAACAAAGTTTTGATAGATGGCGTATTTTATGCGGCAACGCAGTTATATGGTATCACATTTAAAGAAAGAAAAGACCTGCCAGTATACCAGAAAGATGTGAGGGTATTTGAAGTATTCGACAAAGACAATACCAAAATGGCCTTGTTCTATTGCGATTATTTCAAACGCAACAATAAAAATGGTGGTGCATGGATGTCTAACCTGGTTGGTCAGTCGACGCTCATGGGTACCCAGCCAGTGATTTACAACGTTTGTAACTTCACAAAACCTGCGGGTGACCAGCCGGCACTGATCAGCTATGACGATGTAACTACGATGTTCCACGAATTTGGACATGGTTTACATGGTTTATTCGCCAGTCAGAAATATCCATCCTTATCGGGAACCAATGTAGCGCGCGATTTCGTGGAGTTCCCATCTCAATTTAATGAGCACTGGGCTATGGATCCAAAAATACTGAGCCACTATGCAGTGCACTACAAAACCGGCGAAAAAATCCCGCAATCATTAGTGGATAAGATCAAAAAGGCAGGCACTTTTAACCAGGGATATGCCCTAACTGAAGTACTTGCTGCAGCGTCATTGGATATGGCCTGGCATAAGCTCAATGCATCAGATGCGCTTCAGCAAACGGATGACTTTGAAAAAGCTTCGCTGTCTAAACTAAAACTCAGCCTTTCTGAGGTTCCATCACGTTACCGCACCAGTTACTTTTCACATATCTGGGGTGGCGGTTATGCCGCGGGGTATTATGCTTACCTGTGGACAGAGATGCTTGATCACGATGCCTACTCATGGTTTGAAGAAAATGGCGGTTTAAGCAGGGCCAATGGTCAGCGTTTCCGCGACATGATTCTTTCCCGCGGAAATACGGAAGATTACGGGAAAATGTTCCGTGCCTTTCGTGGACGCGATCCTCAGATCAAAGCGATGGAAATCAACCGTGGGTTGGTGACCAAAAAATAATTTACGGATTCCGGCCCGGGGCGCATTCTTTGTGTCTCTGGCCGAAATCGTTTGCTGAGTCAAATCTTACCAAACCTGGCCAGTTCCTGAAAATTAATTCGAAAATCTGGAAAAACAGTAGAACACAGGCCTTCAATTAGCATATTGTAACCAGAGGACTGAAACTTGTGTTGCTTGTCCATAACATAAATAAAGAAATATTTCCTTACCGGATTGACCACCCAATACTATAAAACCCCAGCTTCCTCATAAACCTTATATTTATCTATAAGTTCACGCCAGTTATTCCCCGCTGATAAAACTTCAATTACTACATCGGGCGTTCCAACACAGCCCTTTTCATCAAGCTTTGCCTGATCAAAAACTACACAAATATCGGGTTGCACCACCGTAAAGATTTCAACATCACTGGAAGAACGATCGGGAATCCTGACATCAAAAGGATTGATAAATACCTCGTATTGCGTGGCAGATAAAAAATCACAAAGCTTGACATACAGAAAGCCGCACCACCGTTGATGTGTCAAAGAGGGCGCCGGACTTTTTGCAAAAACCTTACCTCTGATCAGTTCCAGCTTATCGCTAGAAAACCAGCGGTAATAATCACTGTATGAATAATAGCCGTTAGCATCTACCTCAGCCACCCTGCTGATATGATTTTCGTCCTCGCTGATGGTTCTGTAAATTTTCAGCCCCCGGGGCCGATCCTTTTCACTGTTTGAATTGTTTGATTTCATAAAGGTGAAATTAGTTCCGACCTTAAAATAAAACAAAAATTTGTTTTGACTTTTGTTACAACATTATCACCTCTGGTAATATTATAATTTAACAGTTTAAGGATTTCGCTGATCAAACCAAATTTTGATATCATAACAAAGAATATTGCGATCAATCACAGTTAATTGGAGGTCTGCAAGCAAGCGTAAAAAAAAATATCAAGCTCATATAATATAATCGAATTTCGAACGCTTATATTAATGAGAGCGTTAATTAGATGGCGGGGATTACTTTTCTATAGGTTATCCCCGCTTCTTTTTTATACCAGCCAATACTTTCATCAAGTTTCTTTTTGGTATCAGGCTTTCTATTCAGTCTTCAGCTTTAGATCAGCTCTCTTTTTATTGGTCTTTTTTTCAAATCAATTCGATCAGAACAACAATGCAGGTATCAGATCATCTGGTTTAGTAACAATACACCTATAAGGCCCAGCACAGAAATCAGACTTTCCATCATCGTCCATGTTTTGAAAGTATCTTTCAGGTCGAGCCCAAAATATTCTTTGAACATCCAGAACCCCGTGTCATTGACATGCGACAACATTAAACTGCCTGCACCAACTGCCAGTACCATCAGCTCTGCCGATGCACCAGCCGTAACAAAAGGAATCACCATACCTGATGCCGTTAAGGCTGCGACCGTTGCAGAACCTAGGGTAATCCTGAGCATAGCGGCAATAAACCAGCCGAGTAATAAAGGTGAAACTGGGAGATCTGCTGTTAATAACTTTACCTGTTCACCAATCCCGCTATCTACCAGTATCTGTTTGAAAGCACCGCCAGCTGCAATAATGAGTACAATCATCGCAATACTTTTCACCCCCTCAGCACATGAATCCATGGCCTTTGCAATTGGTATATCCTGAATGGCAAGGGTAATCAGAATGGCCAGCAACAAGGCAACTGTAGGATCTGCGATAAACCCAAAGGAAGTACTTACTGCTGGATTAACGGCGAGAAGTCCGCCGACAGTCCCGAGAGCGATAAAAAATATTGGCGATAACGCGATAATGAAGCTTTTCCAGGCTGAAGGTAAGCCGTCTTCTTCAATCAATTCAAGGTTCTCAGTATGAGAAAAAGCAGGTACTTTAATAATTGAGCGCGGGAAAAATACACCTGCGATAATGGCTATAGGAATACTCAGGATCAGGCCATAAATCAGGGTCTTGCCAATATCTGCATGAAAAATACTTGCCAAAGCAACTGGTCCGGGATGTGGGGGCAAAAAACCATGTGTTACAGATAAGGCCGCAGCCATCGGGATTCCCACATATAATTTAGGCAATTTTGCCGCCGAGGCGATGGTAAATACCAGCGGGATCAGCACCACAAATCCTGCATTGTAAAATAAAGGAATACCAACAAGAATTCCCGTTAGTAATACCGCCCACTGGATATTTTTAATCCCAAATACCCTGATCAATACATAAACTATTTTTTTCGCAGCCCCGCTGTCTTCGGCCAGCTTACCAACCATCGCGCCTAATGCCAATACCATGATCATTCCTCCCAGGGTACTGCCAATCCCGCTGCTAATCGCGTTCATGACTTTCGATAAAGGCAGCCCAAGCATCAGTCCTGTCAGCAACGACACAATTAATAACGAAAGCATGGGATTGATCTTTTTCAGAATGAGGATCAGCAAAATGATTATTCCGGCAAGCACATACAGTAAATCCATAGATATATTTGGTTGTAAATGCTCAATATAACTAAATCGTTTAATATTTTCTGGAAGGCCTGTTGCATGGGGCCGAATTCTATCATTTTTGCTACATAACAAATCATTATGAGCAGCTCTATATGGCTATTCACCTCCGCAAGCCGGAATGACCTAACTATTTATTAGCTAAATCGATATAATAAACTCTAAACGCAAAAAATCTAACAACATAATGGCGTAAAATCCATATTTTCTGGTGTTTTTTTTTAACTTAGGAACGATGATAACTAACGCTCTCACTAAGTATCTATCAAGACCAAGTATATTCTGTTTTCTTTTGAAATATAATCAGAGAATTCTGGCATTAATTTGTTTGGTGGTTTCACTTTCTTCCTGCAATTTATTTCCGGAGAAGAAAGATCACCCTGCACTCACAGACCAGCTTATTAAATGCGCCACAACATTGGCAGAAGGGACAGATCGACAAGTGGCCGACTTCCGTTTCCTGGATAGCAGCTATGCTCGTATCCCCCATCCCGGTGCAGGTGACTACTGGAAGAAGTATTATTTTAAGCAAAAAAGCTACTACTTCACAGGTCGCGCCAACAAAGACAGGAAACAGCTGGAAATGTCGCTTGTGTATGCCGACAGCATGTTATTTGTCATTAAGAACACACATGCCGTACAAAATTATCAGCAGGAACTTTCCATTGCCAATTTTTCCATCGGCGATGTGCTTTTTGAAATGGGCCAGTACGAGAATGCTTACCAGTTTTTTTACCAGGGAAAGGTGCTCGCCAATCAGTCTAAAGACAAATGCAGTCAGGCTTTCTTTGACAGTCGCTTTGCGGTGTTGAATTACAAACAAGGAAGATTTAAACATGCTGCTTCACTATTTATGCAGACCTACGCCGACCAGCTTAGTTGCAGCATGAACTTCGATACTTTTGCCGCTACGCAAGGTGCGCTGGACAATGCAGGCATGAGTTATTCCCGTGCCGGAATGGCCGACAGTGCAATCATTTGTTACAACAAGGCACTGGATTTCATAGACGACAAAGGTCGATTATTTCCGGACAATCAACGCTTCATTTTGGATGCCCGCGGGGTAATTTATGGCAACCTGGGAGAAATATATAAAGACCGCGGCCAGATTGTGCTGGCAGAAAAATTCTTCAAGGAAAGCATTGAACTAACCAGTACAGACGGTGCAGAACGCAGGTTTTCTCAGCCTATACAGCTTATGCTAGCACGGCTTTATCTGGAGAACGGGCGAATTGCAGAGGCAGATACCATCATCAATAAGGCCAGGCTTTCACTCAATGAACTTCCTAACGAGGAAGCCGAGCTTGAATGGCAGAAAATCCGCTGGAATTACTATGGTGCCATCAAAGAATTGCAGAAAGCAAATCCCTATTTATTGGCATACCTAAAGCTAAAAGACAGCGCCGACGCCAGAAAGTTAAAATTGAACATTGCCGACGCCGGTGGTGGCTTCAACCAAATTCAGAAGAAATATGAAATAGAAATCCTCAAGCGGGAAAAAGAACTCAACTTTGTATACCTGATTATCACCCTGGCATTTTCCCTGATTGTAATCTTTATTGTAATCCAGACATGGCGAAACTGGAAAAACTCCAGGGTCAAAAACGAAAGCCTCATGCAGCTCAACCAGCAAATCATAAGGCAGAATGACCTAATGAAAAACGGATTGAATACGCTGGAGCAGAGCCAGGAAGAAAACACAAAGATCATGCACATAGTGGCACACGACTTACGGAGCCCGATCAGCAGCATCACCTCTCTGGCTAACCTGATGCTCGATGAAACACCGCAGCCCGAGGAATTAAAAATGATGCTGGCAATGATAAAAACTTCTGGCGAAAACTCATTGACGCTGGTCAATGATATCTTGCAGTCCAACCCCCATGCAATTGAATTGGTAAAAGAATTGGTTGACCTGAAGTCGATGTTACAGTATTGCGTAGACCTGCTATTTTTCAAAGCAGAGGCAAAGGCTCAGCAAATCCTGCTAGATGCCGAGCAGCTCACGGTACTGATTAACGGCCATAAAATGTGGCGCGTACTCAGCAACCTCATTGCCAATGCCATAAAATTCAGTCCGGCGGGAGCCACCATCGAAGTAAAGATGAAAAAAGAAACTGGCCTGGTTATTATTTCCGTGCAGGATCATGGCATAGGGATACCCGATGATATGAAGGATAAACTGTTTGATATATTTGGTGAAACCAAACGCTACGGCACTGCCGGCGAACAACCTTTTGGACTAGGTCTTGCGATATCGAAGCAGATAGTGAAAGCTCACAACGGTGAAATTTGGTTTGAAAGCAATGAAGGGGAAGGCACAACATTTTTCGTCGCCCTTCCCCTTCTGTAAGTTCAGGATAAGGAACCGCTACCCAAGAAATAGCAAGGGATAGATTTCTTCAATGGTTGTTTCTCCCCTTGCAAAAATTTCAAATGCATTTTCGCCCAGCGATTTTACGCCACGTTCTTTCAATAAGTAGTGAACATTATGGTTCGACTGTTTGATTTCATGCGATAACTCGAGGTCCATTGGGATCACTTCATACACTGCTTTCCTGCCGTTAAATCCAGTATAATGGCAGTGTTCACAGCCCTTTGCGTGATAATGATGCGTGATTGCTGCAAAAGGTGCAAACTGTTTCGGATAGAGCGTATCCTCAAAAGAAGCCCGCTCTTTGCAGTGTTTACATAAAATACGGATTAAGCGCTGCGCTACGGAGGTATTTAATGCATTGGCAATCTGATAAGCAGGAATGCCCATATCCATGAAGTGGGAAATCGTATTCCATGCAGAGTCGGAGTGTATGGTCGAGAACACAAGGTGTCCTGCCAACGCTGCTTTAATGGCCATATTTGCCGTTTCAGCATCCCTGATTTCCCCTATCATAATTACATCCGGGTCCTGACGGAAAAAAGTTTGCAGGGCGGAGGTATAGGTAATACCGATACCAGGATTAAGCTGTACCTGATTAATACCATGCAAGGTATATTCTATAGGATCCTCAATGGTGAGTATATTCATTGTCTCCTTGTTCAGGTATTTTAAGGTCGAGTACAACGTAGTGGTTTTTCCGCAACCGCTGGGCCCGCTAATGAGGATGATGCCCTTAGGCCGTTTCACTCCCTGCAGATAATTCGCCAGGTCGAATGCTGAAAAACCAACTTCTTTTAAGTCGATATTAGCCGCGTGATTGTTCAGTAAGCGCAGCACCACCTTTTCACCATGCAGTGTAGGTAATACAGAAACCTTCACATCAAACACTTCTGACGCATTTCTAAAATTGATTTTACCATCTTGTGGCAGGCGGGTTTCTTCGGTATCCAAATGCGCCTTCAATTTAATTTTATTGATCAACGCAGGGTATTCACCTTTTTTTAGTGCGTAGCGCTCAACCATTACTCCGTCAATACGTATCCTTACCCTGCAATATTCCTCGTAGACTTCCAAGTGAACATCACTGCTTTTCAACGCCCTGGCTTCGAGTACCAGATCATTTAGAAAATTATCTCCTTCAGTAGTCAGCGTTACCTTTTCAACCGGCTCAGCTACCTTCTCCTCCTCCTTAGGATAATGCTGGTTGAGTAACCTACTGATAATCGACTCCGGATGTGGATCAAAAATTATCCTTTTCCCAAGCAATCCTCTGAGTTCATTTGCCAGCAAAACTCTGTTTTCTGTGTCGTCACATAGCAGAACCATCCCATTATCGTCACTCAACTTCGGTAATACACGATACTGCCAGGCCTGTTCTTTACTGAAAGCATTTAAAAAAACAGGGTTAAATTCATTTCCTAAAGGCATTGTTATATAATTTAATTAAATGTTGGCAGTTATAAAAAAATAAGGGCTTTTGAAGCTCGGAAATAACCTCCGATAAAAAAGATAAAACGATTAAGCAATACAATCAGCAAACTTCAATTCATTTGTGTACTGAGAATGATAAGCAACTCTCATTTCCACGAGAATTCTGGTCATTAGGCTCAAGAAAACCACCAAATCCGTCATTTGTGTATATGATTTGATTTTTGTTTGATATATTTCTATAGTCATGATATTGTATTAATTCATCTAATTTAATACAATTCATTTAATTAACTAAAATATTTTTCAGTTAATTTTAAATCCCTACAGTATCACAAGTAAAAGACTTCAGGAAAAACACTACACACTTATCACTTGTTAATTAGACATTTAATGATTTTACATCCAGAGATTAACAAGAAACAAGTGACATAGAATATAAAGAATTTTATATTCTTAAAGAGAAAATAAAACAGAGAGTGTTAAGGAAATATTATGATTGTATCATTTGATAGTTTTAGTGAAGATGCAGTGCAAATCCCCGGGCGGCTGCTGCACAAGACAACCTTGCGCAGCAGAATGGACAACTATCTCATTTTAGGCCCAGGCCTTGTCTCCTTTTTTATAGGGTACATCTCCCTGATAACTTCCAGGGATGGCGATGTACCGCAACGCTTGCTTACAGCCTTCTTCGGAACTAAAATAGCCCAGTAAGGTCAGCTGCTTCATCATGGTAAAATAGTGGTTGGGCATTCCGGCAAAGTCCTTGTCCTTTTTCCGTTCGGTTTCCTCTTTTGCAGCTTTACCCGACTGATATAACTTGGCTTCGGCATCCAGCGAGATCAACAATTGCTTCTTTTGTTCGGGACTGGCATGTACAAATTCTACCTGAGTTAACTTCTTGCTGTCTGCATTTAACAGAGCAATCCCTTCATAGAAGGTTCGCTGATCAGCCGGCTCATAACAATCGTTTACCATCATCGCCATGAAAGGGCCTACAAGGGCTGCTTTTGCACCCGGACTTTTAGTAGGTGGCAGGATCGTATCAGCAACTTCGTTTAAAAAATCCTGGTCTTCCTTACTAAATACAATGTCCTTGCCCTGCCCATTACTACAGCCTGTTAATAAAGCATTCCCCCCAATCATTACCCCTCCGGTAAGCAGGGCTATCATTTTTAAAAGTTCTCTTCTGTCCATAGCCTAAATGTTATTTTTCTTTAATTCACTTACTGCATAATCTACTGCCCTTGCTGTAAGCGCCATATAGGTGAGCGATGGATTCTGACAGCCAGAGGAAGTCATGCACGAACCATCTGTAACAAATACGTTTTTACAATCCCATACCTGGTTCCATTTATTTAAAACCGATGTTTTAGGATCTTTGCCCATTCTGGCCGTACCCATTTCATGGATTCCATGACCCAATGCGTGACCACTATCCCAGGTATTGACATCCTTCACACCAACAGTTTCCAGCATAGCTTTCATTTCCTGCTGCATGTCTTTACGCATCTTCAGCTCGTTCTCTTTCAGTTCCGCGTCCATGTTTAAAATCGGCAGTCCCCATTTATCCTTTTTGGTTTTATCCAGTGTAACTTTGTTCTCATGGTAAGGCAAAATCTCACCGAAGGCAGTTGCACCGATCGTCCAGCCTCCCGGTTCAGACAAGGCATCTTTAAAATCACCGCCAATATTCAGCTCCGCAATTTCGCGACTCCAGCCCTGACGACTGGCCCCACCCTGATAACCAAAGCCACGCAGGTAATCTCTTTTGTCGCCACCAAGGTTTACAAAACGCGGAATATAAAAGCCATTGGCCCGTCTGCCATATACATACTGATCTTCAAAACCTTCCACATTTCCGGATGCACCAATATTATAGTGATGATCCATGATATTATGTCCCAATTCGCCACTGCTGCTGCCCAATCCGCCAGGCCATACATCAGTCGCTGAGTTAAATAACACCCAGGCAGTGTTGAGCGTCGATGCGCATAAGAACACGATTTTACTTTTAAATTCTATCGTCTGGTTAGTTTCGGTATCCAGTATCTCTACACCTTTTGCTTTTTTAGAATCCTTGTCATACAATACTTGCGTAACAAGTGAATAAGGCCTTACTGTAAGGTTCCCAGTCTGCATCGCAGCAGGGAGCGTAGAAGATTGTGTACTGAAATATCCGCCGAAAGGACAACCCTCCCAACAGCGATTTCTAAACTGGCACTTCGTTCTGCCAGGAATCTCCGCCGTTAGATTGGCCGTTCTTCCAATAATCAAGTGTCTCTTATCGTCGTAAGCCTTTTTTATTCTTGCCGCCATATCCTTCTCCACGCAGTTCAACTCCATGGGCGGGAGAAAGTGCCCGTCAGGCAGGTGCAGCAGGTTTTCCTTAGAACCGCTGATTCCCGCAAATTTCTCTACATGATCATACCAGGGTGCCAGATCTTCATAGCCAATAGGCCAGGCCACAGCGACACCTTCCTTTTCATTGGCCTCAAAATCCATCTGACTCAGGCGGTAAGACTGCCTGCCCCATAAAATGGAACGTCCGCCCATGCGGTAGCTGCGCCACCAGGTAAAAGGTTTAGTCTCGGTGTAAGGGCAATCTTCTTCGTCTGCCCAGGCATCCATCACTGCTTCTGATGCTGCCCAGCCACGATGGATGACAGGATATTTTTTCTTTTGTTCTGCGGTAGTGTTTCCACGGTGTTTAAACTCCCATGGATTTTTTTGAGCGGTTTTATAGTCCTTGACATGATCGTAAGGACCGCCACGTTCCAACATCAAAACTTTGAGACCTTTTTCACACAGCTCTTTCGCTGCCCAGCCGCCGCTAATTCCGGAGCCGACTACAATTGCATCATAGGTATTACTATCCATAAGCTGCGTTTGTTAAGATTTTACACATAAGAATATATTTGGTTAGTTTGAGTTCCACCAGCGGCGCAACTAAATCGTTATTTTTAAATCTAAGGCATTATATGAGTACACCCAACTGTTATATATTAAAAAATATACGCTATCTTATCAATTATATTTAGCATCATTTACAATTAAGGTTAAGATAACAGTTGAGTAAAGCTTAAATCACGTGATATGAAAACACTAATCCAGAAGATACATGTAGAAGAATATCATTCCTTTGCCTGCAGAACCTACAGGACGCCAGATTTCGAGACTGCATGGCATAAACACCTGGAATGTGAGCTGATACTGATTACTGAAGGAAACGGCACAGCGCTGATCGGGGATTTCATCGGTGAATATAAACAGGGTGATATTTTTTTCCTATATCCCAATGTTCCCCACCTGTTCCGTAAATCCCAGCAGGACAGTATTGGCAGCGCGATTGTCATTCATTTCCTCAGGGACTTCTGGGGTGAGAGATTTCTCGCACTGCCCGAGCTTCAGCCTCTATTCAGATTATTGGACGATCAGGATAAATGTATTCAGCTGCAGGGAAATTTAGTCGCAGTGATTAGCCCATTAATTGAAAGACTTAATAAAGCCCAGGGCTTGGACCGCATACATCTGCTAATGACCTGCCTTCAAAAAATAGGTACCTCAGCAGAACAAAAGACCATCACCACCGCTTTCGACTCCATAAACAGCGGTGAGGAGAATACAGTTATTGAGAAAATACTAGAATACTCCTTCAAAAATTTCCTGAACCCGGTTTCCCTGAAAGAGGTTTCTGGCATCACGAGTATGTCCATTGCCTCCTTTTGCCGTTTCTTTAAACGGAACATTAAAAAAAGCTATTTTGACTTTATAAAGGAGATCAGGATCGGCCATGCCTGCAAGCTGCTGAGAGAAACAGATGGTACCATATTAGACATTTGTTATGCGAGTGGCTACAATAGCTGGGCAAATTTCAGTAAGCAATTCAAGGCTGTCACTAAACTCTCACCCTCGCAATATAGAAAACAGCATATAAAACAATAGGTGCCGGAAAAAACCGGCACCTATTGTTTTATATGCTGTTATAAACCTGATTAAATGTTACTCCAATGTTTTCACACCTTGGATCTCAGCCGCTTCTTTCTGATGCAAATCTAGTACTACAACTTCGTTATTACCTTTATTAAGCCAGTTTGCAGGGCAATAAAGATGGAATTGAGGACCAACATTCCAGTATCTTCCCAGGTTATGTCCGTTTACCCAGATTACACCTTTTTTAAATTTGCTCAAATCCAGGTAAGTATCTGACGCAGCTTTCAAATTGAAATTTCCCTTAAAGAATACACCATCATGAAAGTCCGTATTTTCTTTAGGTTTTAATCCGCTTACAAACGCTTCATCCATTGGAAGGTTAAAAATTTCCCAGTTGAAAAGCATCATTCCTTCCAGGGTTACACGATCTGTAATCCCTTTACGGTCGATCATATATTGAGCGAAGTTAATGTGGCCCATGTTTTCTACCAGGATCTCCAATACTGGATCTTTGACATCACTTTCTGGTAATTTCACAGTCCATTTACCGCCATCACGATAAATACTGTCGACCAGTTTTCCATTCAGCAATACCAACGCAAAATCATGTGGTTCAGTGATCGTAAGCTCCCCACTTTTGCGGCCAATAAGCTTAGTACGATAAACGATGAAACCGCTGTACTGGCCCATGCTCTCCATTGACTTTACCTGTGGAGACTTTACAGCAACTGGTAATTCATTCCAGATGCTGTTAAAAGGTTTCATGGTAAAAGCAGGCACTTCAGTAACCGGTGTCGCTTTCGGTATTTTCGGCAATTTATACTTTACGTTTTTGGCAATCAGCTCACGCAAAGCGAAATATTTGGCCGTCGGCTCCCCTCGCTCATTTACCGGGGCATCATAATCATAGCTGGTAATATCGGGCTGAAACTGTGTGGGGCTAAATGCATTTGCGCCGGCATTGTAGCCAAAGTTGGTACCACCATGAATCACATATAAATTAAATGATCTTTTTTTGTCGAACAGATAAGTTACCTGTTTTATTATTTCTGAAACGGCCGGTTTCTGATATTTTTCTTTCCAGTGTGTTAACCATCCCGGATAGGTTTCTGCACTGAATGCCGGTACATCAGGGTTTTGCTTAGCTGCCTGCTCAAAGTCGGCATCACTTGAGCCGCTATCCAGACCGATAGCTGCGCCATCTACTGTTCCTGCCTCCAGCATAAATGCCGTAGGACCATCAGCCGTATAAAACGGAACATTGATGCCGTTATCCAACCATAGTTGTTTTAAAGCTTTGATGTATTCTTTGTCGTTTCCATAACTTCCATATTCATTTTCGACTTGAACCATAATTACCGGTCCGCCGTTAGTCACTAGTAAAGGCTTAATCTGGCTGGAAACCTCATGGACATATTTAGTTACTGCCGCCATGTATCTTGGATCAAGACACCTTAATTTAATATCAGGTATGGAAAGCAAATATGGAGGCAGTCCACCGAAATCCCATTCCGCGCAAACATAAGGTCCTGGTCTGAACATCACCCACATCCCTTCTTCCTGACATATTTTTATAAATTCTGCGATATCCCTATTCTCAGTTTTCCAGTCGAACACACCTTGCTTTTCTTCGATATAGTTCCAGAACAAATAGGCAGCGATGGTATTACATCCCATTGCTTTGGCCATTTGAATCCGGTGGCGCCAGTACATTTTAGGGATTCTGGCAGGGTGCATTTCACCACTTATTATCTGATAAGGTTTGCCATCCAGCATAAATTCGCTTTTAGCGAAGGCAAAAGAGTGTTTTTGTTGGCCATTAACCTTACCCGCCAGAAGGATAATAAGGAATAATGGAAAAATGTACTTCATCATTTGTGTGTAGGTTATTTTTATTTTATGGTTCAGTATAATTATTTCAAAACTAAACATAAATACCAATGCTAAAACGATTTTATCATAAATATTCAATCATTTAAGCAGGGATTTGAGTGTATAGCCTACAAACATGTTAACAAAACAGGTATGCAATCCTATTCGGTTATTTTTTTCACAGAATTAAGCATGCAAAATTTAATCAGCGTGATTCTGAGCTAGCAGGTGAAGTAAATTACCATGTAACTTAGACTTTCGATCTCCTCAATAGATAGCCGATTAGCTTTTGCAATGGTTTCAACGGGATGTTATGAGCCATCATTTGCTTTCTGCTAGTTTAGACTTTCGATTTCCTCGATAGATAGATGCGTTGCCGCTGAAATCATTTCCAGGGGCAAGTTTAGCCTTTGTAATGCAAGCGCTGTTTCATGCTCTCTTTCCGCCCTACCTTTCTTCTCACCTAACTGTAAACCTTGCTTTTTACCTAGTTGCAGACCTTGCTTTTTGCCTAACTGTAAACCTTTCTCCAAACTCTCATTCAAGGCGTATTCAGCGCAATTCTCATTGTCCCAAATATATTTCTGTCTTCTGTCGTGATCCATTTTTTCCTCCTTACTTAAATTACTATATGATGCTTCACTAAATAATTTTTTAAAAACCGACTCCTGGAACCCTTCAGGAACAGCCTGCATTTCTCCCAGATTCTTGAGCAAATCCAACCATTTATCCAAACGAGTCTTCAACTGAGCTTGCGTTTTAGTAAAGTTAGGTAATTCTATAAAGACTAAACCAAACTCATCATGAAATATTTTTCCATTATACCAGTCACATAGGCAAAATTCTGTAATATATTGTCCCCTAACCTTATTATCCAAAGTAAAATTGCCGATGATAGAGATCAGATAAACTTCAGAAAATTTATACTTCCACTTGAGATCCGAACCCCTGGGACGTTGCGAACTGATATCTCTGGCGATGTAAAACATTGCCCGGTTCACAAAGTTATCCTGCTTTGCCCTTTGCACTTCGATCAGGAAGTGCTCTCCTTTATCGCCCTTACATAAAACATCAAAAATTGCCCCTGCCTCACTGTGGATATCACCGGGGTGCTCATTCTTAGTAAAAACAACGTCTACAATTGTCTTGCGCCCCTTGAAAACTTCATTGAGAAAAGAGATCAATAAGTCCATGTTTGACTCAGTGACAAATAACTTCTTAAATCCGAAATCCTGCAGGGGATTAATATACCTGGTTGCCTGTCTCTCCATATTCGTATTTGATGGAATCGAAATTAGACCCATTCAAAATAAAAACCCAACTATTTCCTCTACAATTATTTTACTTATTCAAAAAAAAGCTAACAGCCGCTAATCAACATGCAGATGGGTATCGGAAAAACTAAGGATTAAAAACAGTGTCAACAGGACTTTAAGCGTACCATACAGGTAGTTTGAACTAGATTCTTACCTGCTTCGCTAATAGTTAGAACATGCTTGCAAGCACAATTTGTATCCGAACTATCTTCCAACTTGCATTCAACTATTTTTCAACTATCTTCCAACCTCGAAGGTGATCCCTTTCATGTCTTCTTGAAGCCATATCTATGTTAAACTCTAATCCGCATGATTCTAAGCCTTTAGCCGCATCTTTCTTAACCAAAAACTGATGCTTCCCTCTGGTTGATCCAAAAAACGACCTACAAAAACCCGCCCCACGTACCTTAAAATCAACAATATTCAGCATTTGTAAAATACATGTGACTATGGAGATATAATCATAAAATTCCTTATCTTGTATTTAACAGTTTAGTGTTTAATTTAAAAGTCAATATGAAATGGCAACCTCATCAAACATGGCGTTCGACGGCTTTCTGGGAAGGACCGGTGATTATGTTACTTACATTTTAAACGGCAAGGTCGTTCGTCGTAGAATCGGTAAAAGCTCAAAACCTGCCACTGCAAAACAGAAGAAATAGAGAACCCGATTTTCCATGAGCAGTAAAATGATGGCTCCCGCTGAAGAGTTCATCAAGATTGGCTTTAAAGCAGAAGCTTTGGCGGCAAAAGAGACACCAAGGAACATGATGTCTTCCTACACACTCAAAAATGCACTGACAGGAGACCTTGCGGATCAGCAAATTGATTTCAGCAAGGTTTTGTTCAGTAAGGGCAGCATGCCTGAAACACCAGGTGTCAAAACTGTACTCAACAACGACGTCCTTGAGTTTACCTGGGATCCAAAGATCAGTTCATCCCTGTTCCATACCAACGATCAGGTGATGGTTCTTGCCTATTTTCCAACGGCGCAGGAGGCCGAATACGCTCTTTATGCAGGAAACAGGGCGAAGGGCGCCGCAACATTCGCATTGATCAAACAGGAGCAGGAAATGGTAATGGAAACCTATATCACCTTTATCTCCCCCGATCATAAAAGGGTTTGCAATAGCATCTATTGTGGTCAATTCATTCTTCCCGCAGAAGAACTAATCGATTAAAGGCTATTTAAATTTTAATATTATGTCTATCGTAACACATGGTGCCGTAGGGGCGTTTAATGGCAGAACAGGCGATGTAGTGACCTACAGATGGCGAAAGCTCAGGGTGGGCAGAAGTGCGGCCAGAACGTCACGCCGTGAAAAAACTGCGAAACAGAAGAATCAACAGAAAGTTTTTGGGGTCTTGTCCCAGGTTTTAAGCTATTTCAAGAACGAAATCAATCTGGGTTTCAATTTCAAACATGGAAATGTCCCCCCTTTCGGATATGCCATGCGGCATAATGCCAAATGTTGCAGCTTAAATGCAGATGGAATTCCGGTAATAGATTTCGCCAGCATTCAGCTGACTAAGGGCAATTTGGATCAGGTTTACCGGGTAACAATGCGGCTTTCAGCTGAAAAGAATAACACTATTCAGCTCAACTGGAAAAACCCTGTACATTTCAAATCCAATGTTTCGGAAACTGACGTTCTTCACCTGCAATTTTTCAATGAAGAAGTCGCAGCGAGTGCCCGGGAAAGTGCGCTGGCTGCCTATCAGACAGAGGCGGGTGCCAGGGGCGATAGTTACGCAGAAATTAAAGTGGTGAAGACAACAATGAGTGGAGCATTCCATTGCTGGCTGTTCCTGGCCTTAATGGACAGAAAACAGGTATCAAAGACCAAGTATCTCGGAAAATTCGATTTTGCAGTTTCAGGGACGGACAATGTCTGATCTGCAGAACAACATGACCACAGTCTTAGCCAAAACTACGGGATAGTCATATTGTCGCACAGGGCCACCTAAGTCCAGAGATTTTCAGGATATACACCCTCTTTGATCAGTGCATCAAAACAAGCCTGTACAATAGGTTTGTCTTCTTTATAAGTTACACCAAACCACTTGCTTTCTGTAGGGATAACCTTAAAATCGGCAATGCCTTTTTTCAGCAATGCTTCCACGACGAGTGTAATGTAAAACTCTGCTTTCAGGTTTGCCTGGTTTTCAATGGCAAAATCCCTAAACATCTGCTCGGCAGTTTTGAACATTTCCGGCGTAAATCCCCAGAAATTCATCGAAACCCGTGTATCCGGGGACAGTGGAAAACGTTTACCGTCTTCTTCATAAACTATCCCCTCCTGGATAGGGATTACATTGGTTCTTTCGGTAATGCCTTCCATAAACCAGTCGTTGTTTACCTCACAAATACCGCGCGAAACAGCACCGTAGTCAGAGAGCGTTTTTTTGATGTCGTAGCCCATCATTGCATAGTGTTCAGGACTTACATCGTTGCTTAGAAAATCCACCATCTTCTCAAATGATTCCAGTCCGTAATAATCATCGGCATTAATTACGCAAAAGGGTTCTTTAATTGCATTTCTTGCGGCAAGCACGGCATGTGCGGTTCCCCAGGGTTTTATCCGGTCGATTTTCAGGTCGATACCATATTGTTCAAGATCAAAGTTCTGAAAGACATAGTCGGTTGCAACTTTCCCCTCCAGCTTGGCATCAAAGATAGCTTTGAAATTGTCTAAAAATTCTTCTTTAATGATGAAGACAACTTTGCCGAAGCCAGCTTTGATTGCATCGTATATCGAGTAGTCAATAATTGTTTCATTGTTGGGCCCGAAACCGTCAATCTGTTTCATGCTTCCGTAACGGCTGGCTAATCCGCCAGCCAATATCAATAATGTGGGTTTCATGTGCTATCTTTTTATCAGTTCAAATACTGGCAGGCGATCCAGTGTTACTTCCAGCTCAATTTTAGCAGGGCCTTTAAAGATTTTGCCCTGGTCGGACTTCCAGGTGCCTTTCGGGAACCAAATTGTTTTTTTGTTTTCTGCCGTGAGTACCGGTGCAACCAAATATTTGCTGCCCAGCATAAACTGTCCGGTGGCGGCAGTTAAACCCTGACCGGGAAAAACATACTCCATACTTCTGGCTATAGGCTCACCGCTAGCGGCTGCCTGCTTAACCAGTTCCATGATATAAGCGCTGTACTTGGCACGGATGTCAACCGACTTTTTCACCGCAGCAAAGTTTGTTGCTGATAACACCCTCCATGGCGCGACAGAAAACTGCATCATTGGCATCAGCGCAGAACACTGGGCAGACCGAACCACCAGTACTTCATCCAGTTTGTCTTTACCGATGAACGAGCCAAATTCCCCTCCCCCAATCATATCAGGACAGGTAAACTGGTACCCTAGCAGGCCGGCCGTGGTTAAGTGCGGGATAAGCTTCTGCAGATCCTCCCAATTATGCTTTTTGTCACGCAGGCGCTGCACAATTGGCTCTCCCCCCATTTTCCACATCGCACGGTATTCGTTGAGCGGATAATATAAGCCCAGTTCGCCCCATAAGCGGCTATGCTCATTTGGCGTCGCTTTTTTTAATGAAAGGGCCGTTGGAGGATAAAACTCAGCATCACCGGCATCGAATTTAAAGCCATCCAGATGATAGGTCTTTACCATATGCTCCAAGCGTGAATGGTACCAGTCTTTTGCCTGGGGATTGGTAAAATCCATCACCGCACTGTAGCCATTCCACCAGCTTAGGATTGCTGGTTTATCGGCATTAGCCCATTGCAGGTCCGATTGACCGCCATTATCTAACAACAAGTATTTCTTTTCCAGTAACTCACGAAACACTTCGGTGTCCGGAGAAATGAAAGGGCTCACCCATATCATAACCTTGAAACCCAATTGGTGCAGGCTATCTACCATGGCCGTCGCATTGTCAAATCTATCGGCACGAAAATCGAACCTCCCATAATAATCACCCCAATTATCGTCGATCATTAACACCCCTGGTGGAAAACCATTGGCCAAAATATCCTTTGCGTACTTAAGGATGTCCCGCTGGTTCTGGTTGTAAACCAGCTCAATCCAGGTATTGTATTGCGGTCGGCTGAACAACAGGGTATCAGGCAACTTATTTTTGGAAGGAAAAAACTGCTTGCTTGCATTGATAAAGGCATCTTTTAAAGTTTTACCCCGATCATCAAGGTATAACTGTCCATTAACCTTTGTAATATCCAGCAGGCCATTATGAAAGGAAAACTCGAAAGGTTCTTCACTCCAGACAAATCTTCCTTTAGTAGAAACCAGCAATGGTGCGGCCTGATTGCCACGGTTATCCGCAAAGAGATTCAGATGATAACCCTCTTTAAAAGGCATTAGATGGGCTTCGTTAACAGCGCCGCCAAACCACTCTTCTCCTTTGATGACGTTAATCTTTTGCTGTGCCTGCAAATGGAATGCCTGTAGGGCGAGCAGCGAAAACACAAATGGGAACAGGGTATTACTTAAGATTTTTCTCTCCATTTTAAGTTAGTTAGTCCGAATTATGAAAATCAGGACCGCGTTTTATGATTTAATTTTATTAGTTCACTTTTATCGTGTGGTTCAATTTATTGTACCCGGTCGCAGTTCATGAGCTTGGTTTAAATGATTGATGAACGCAGTGATCAGAGTTTAAAAAATATTTTCTTCTTGTAAAGCCAATAGCAAAGAGCCCATTCAAAGAATAAAACGGCGAGGGCAGAAATCAGCGCCGCCCAGTTTGACGTTAAGCCAAAGCACATATGCAACAGGTCGCCCGTAAAAATTGCAATGGTTTTATCGAGCCACTCCATTCCAACAGTTTCAAAAAACAGGTAGATAAATATGGCGTTCATCCCCATTACGGTGAAGACCCAGGCATATTTTGAATTTTGCCTCACATCTACCAGCCAGTAAACCGCCGTAAGCATCAGCAATACCCAGCCTGCAGAGGCAAAGGCAAAGGAACTTGTACTGATCCTTTTGATAATTGGCGTGATGTGCAACAGGTCTAGCCCATAACCGATAAGTAGACCAGCGATACCCGCGATCACCAGGTATTTTATTTTGCTGGTATTGCTTTGTCCCGAAACCAGCAGCTTTCCTGCCAATACTCCCCAGATGGTATGTACCGCCGTTGGAATGGCGTTAATGGCAACCCATCCGTCACTGTTAATTTTCCCCATCAACAGTGTATCAACATAACTTCCAAGGTTAAGGGATTGTACAAAGGGCTGATTATAGCCGGGAATCAATATGAATCGGTAGGCCAGTTCAGTAAGCAATAATATGAAAATGGAGGCAATGATCTGACTCTTATAAGACCACTCGATGATTAGATAGGCAATCAGGGTGGTAACGGCCAGTTGGGTCAATACGTTCCATAATTCAAAAACAGGTTTACCTGCATACACACAGTGAAGTGCCACACCACAGATAAATAATTTGAGACTTCTGGAGGCGATGTGTCTGAAGTTTTGTCGCCAGCTAACGCCTTTAAGCAGCTTGCGGCTATAGGAAATGTAGAGTGCAGCACCAGCCATCAGCATAAATGCGGGCTGTACCAAATCCCAAAAGCGCAGGCCATTCCAGGGGTGATGGAAAAACTGATTAACTACAGAACTAAATGGTGCAGGCAAGTCAAAGTTTTGCAGTGCAATGTAAAGCATGCAGCTTTCCGCACAGAGTAAAAGCATAATCAATCCCCGCATCACATCTAAGGACATGACTCTCCCGGCAACAGGCAGATGGTCTGTAGTGTTCATTGCTAAATTATTGAGGTTAAAAAAATTATCTGAAAAAGGAAGCTATCACGAGCATTTGAAGGCGCTCATGATAGTTTCCTAAGTCGTTACTCACTCATATCGAGGAAAAATGCGGCACTACTTGCATCCGGGATACTTCCCAGGGCAACGGACCAGTCGTTCTTCGTAGCCATTACCCCTATTTTCAGCCCCTCCCCGGTTAAACCTTTCAGCTTGCCACGGGCGATGCGCATTTCAAACTTTAGGGTGCTGCCATCCTGAACAATGGTACCTACCTGATAAGCTTCAGAAATACTTTGCTGGGCAAAACTGAAGCTGTTTTGGGCACCGTTGTGGTAAAAGATGTCTAAGCCGGTAGTAAGGAGCTGCCCTTCGAGCAGGATATCAAAACCACCCTCCGCAAAACCGCTGAGCAAACCAGTAGCAGAACTGTTATCTGAGTCGATATAAAAATCGAATATGTCGGCATTTGCTTTAGTTGAGGTCATTTCAAAATAGGCATACACGTAATTGCCATCGTAGTCAAATTTAGCAGTTTTAAATATCCCCGCATTTGGTCCCGGCGCAATCACATTTGCTGTAATATTTGCCCAGTCGGCCAATGAATTATCATCAATCTTCACAGGTGTAGTTTTTGCAATCCTGATTACGGTAGACGACTCTACCTCTTTGCCATCGATGGTACCATAGAGTGTAGCTACATATTTGCCTTTTCCGGCATACACATGCAGCGGGTTAGCTTCTGTTGAAGCCCCACCATCACCAAAGTCCCAACGGTAAGCACTTACACCGCTTGTTTTGGTCGTAAACTGAACCTGGTTTCCATCTACTGCAAGTTCGTAGAGCAGGTCTGTGAGAATTGGGCTATCATCCTTTTTACAGGAAGACAATATCGACGCTCCCAAGGACATGGAGCAGAAGAATAGCACAAATATTTTATGTTTCATATCAATTTCATTTAGTGGCGACGACAGGCGTCTGCCAGATGTTTATTCTTAAGCAATGCGCTGTTATTGATTTTGAGTGGCCAGGGGGTTACTCAGTGTTTCATCAATCGGGATATAATAGATTACCCTTGGATTGGTATAATCGATCACCATGTTAGGATAACCTGAAGGTGTTCTGCTCAAATCGATGTCAGTTTCTTTCAGTCCCTGCAGGTGATATCCCCAATAGGCTTTACTCAGCTTTCTTTTGTTACGGAAAACGTCGTAGGTACGGTGGCCTTCAAAAGCCATTTCTATACGTTTTTCTTCCAGTACGGCATCCAGCGTGTTATAACCTGAAGGCAAGGCGCGGTTATAAAGGGACGCTTCCAGTCCCCGGTTTTTACGGATGATATCTACATCATCCAAAGCAGCCGACGTATTGTTCATCTTGGCTTCGGCCTCTGCCCTGTTCAGGTACATTTCCGAAAGCCTGAACATAATTGGTGAACTTAAATTCGGCAGTCCGCCCTGAAAAGAGAACTTGCTGATATAGTAAATTTCCAGCCCGTTTCTTTTTTGTACTGTCCCTGTACCATCTTTCGAGGGAACGATATATGACCAGCGCACATCTTCCGGATGTTTTGACATTACACTGCGTAAAGAGGAAGACGCATATTCTTCGCCCCAGCCAGAGTTTCCATCAGAATAGATCATTGAGGCGATAGAGCCAAACTTACCATAATCGTCGACCGGCGTAAATGCTACACAAAAAATAGTTTCTTTTCCCGTTTGCGCGTTGGCGAATAAGCTGGGATAGCTTGCTGCCGTTTCAAGCGTAAATTTACCTGAGTTAATTACCAGATTAGCGTAATCAATAGCTTTCTGATTGTCTTCTTTATAGAGGTTTACTCTCGATAGCAAGGCCCATGCGGCTTCTTTTGACGCATAAGACACACCACGTGGCTGAGTCATCAGGCTGGCTCCTTTTTCTGCATCGGCAATAACGGCGTCATAAACCTCGGCAACTGTAGCTCTTGCTTTCTTGGCATCGTCGGTGAGGTTGGTGCGCAGGATTATTCCCGGAGCATTCGGATCTACACTATAGGGCTTACCAAAAATCCTAACAAGGTTAAAGTGTATGAAAGCACGCAGGAAATAACATTCTCCCAGTAATTGCTGGGTTTTGGCATCTGTAGCGCTTGATTTTTCTACGGCGCTGATCACGGTATTCAATCCGGTGATCATTTTATAAGAGATGTACCAGAAGTAGCGCGTGTTGGTCTGACCGGGAGAATGGCCTAGGCTAAAACTATAGTAAAGGGCGTCTGTTGTGACCTGACCGCATACGATATCATCGCTGGCAAAATCAGACAGGTGATAAAACTGGCGCAGGTACATATTGTTCTGGTCTACAAGACCGTTGAATTCAATATGATCTTTAAACAGTGCATAGGTTCCATTCAAAGCATTGGACAATCCGTCGGCAGTGCCGATCAGTGTATTGGTATCCAGTGCATCACTTGGTGAGATGTTCATATCCTTACAGCTGCTTGCTGCAACCAGAAGGCCGATGAAGAGGGTGGTTATTTTCTTTTTCATGGTGCGGATACTAAAAGTTGAAATTAATGGTAAACAGGTATTGTCTGTTGTTAGGATACTTAAAATCAGACACACCCGGCGTGGTAAAACTGCCGGAAGCAATAGTAGTTTGTGGATCCTGTCCCAGGAAATTAGAGAAAGTAGCCACATTATCTGCAGTGATCCCCACTGTAATAGCTTCAAAATGCATCCTGTTCACAAAAGCTTTAGGAAGGGCATAAGTAAAGGCAAGGTTTCTTATGGTAAAGTAACTGCCATTTCTCAGGTAACGGGTTGAAGTTTCAGTAGAGTTTGCAGCGTTCTGCGGACTTGGCTCCGTAGCTTCGGTATCTCCCGGTTGCGACCAAACTTTGGATCCGTCGGGCAACCTGATCTGATTGTAGTAAGGCTCATGCCCATCGTTCATCATGAAACGCAGGTTATTGCTGAACACTTTATTTCCGTAATTGAAATAGGTGCTCACCCTAAAGCCAAAACTTTTGTAACGGAAACTGTTGTTAAAACCACCCTGATATTTTGGTAAGGCAGAACCCACTTCTTGTATGGTTGCTTCAGCATAATTGGAAGTTCTTTCGCTGGCCACGGCTTCTCCCTGATCGTTCTTGATGATCTTTTCCCATACCGGTGCACCAGTCTGACTGTCTACCCCCAACCATTTTGGCATGTAAAATTCATATAAGTTTCCGCCATTGCGGTAAATTTGTGAGATGCTCCAGGAACCTGTTTTCACAATGTCTGATGGCAATCCGTATAGTTTATTACTGTTAAAGTTGATGGTAAAGTCGGTGTTCCACTCAAAGTTTTCCGTTTTGATATTGGTAGAATTAATGCCCAACTCTATCCCTTTATTGATCACGTTACCCGAGTTTTCCCATTTTGTTTCGAAGCCTACAGAAAGAGGTTGTGACACCTGCAATAACAGATCTTTGGTGTTGTTACGATAGGCATCGATCGTTAGATTTACTCTTTTGAACAGGCCGATGTCGATACCCGCATTGATCTGGTGTTTACTTTCCCAGGTAAGTAGGGGGCTTTCGAGCTGATAGGGAACAGCTCCGATAAGGGCGTTGTACTGGGTAGTAAGGTTGTATAAGCCAAGGTATCTGGAAGAACCGATATCCTGTGTACCTGTTACCCCGTAACTTAATCTCAGTTTCAGGTTGTCCACAATTTTATTGTCGCGCAGAAAATCTTCATTACTCAGCAGCCATGATCCCGAAACGGAAGGGAAACGTGCATAGCGGTTGGCTTCAGGAAATGCGGTAGAGCCATCCACACGGAAGGACGCGGATAAGAAATAACGGCTTTTGTAATTATAGTTTACTTGTGAAAGTAAGGACTGCAGGTAACTTCTGGTATTATAACCATTTACTGTCTGACTGTTTGAGACTACGTTAAGTACTTTGAGGCCTTCGGGCAATCCCTTTCCGGAACCGCCGGAATATTCTGTCTGTCCCCCTTCTACCGCAACACCCGCCAGACCGCTGATCGAGTGATCTCCAAGCTGGAAGTTGAATTTTAAGAGGTCGTTGGAAATCCCGCCGTAGTTGAGTGTGTTCAGCTCATCAATATATCCGGTACCATGATAGGTACTGGCCACCAATGGAGAGAAGAAATTAGTGGATTTATTGAATGCAGCAGAAACCCTGTTTGTACTGGAGAAAGTCAGCCAATCGGTGATGGTGTAGTTAAGTGCGAAGTCGTAATTGATATCAAATCCTTTGTAAGGATGGCTGGAATTTTCAACCGTATGGATGGGGTTGATTTTATCTCTCGACCACCATTTGAATGTTGAATTGCCATCTACATAAATGGGCGATCCATCGGCATTATAGGGATTATCCCATGGCATGTTGAGGAAAGAGTAATAGATGTCGTTATAATCGTAACCTTTGCCGGTTGAAGCGCTGAGGTTGATATTATTGGTAACACTTAGTTTTTTAGAGAACTTGTAGGTGGAGTTAGCCCGAAGGTTAATTCGCTGGAAGCCTGTGTTCAGGAAAGTACCTTTTTCATTGTAATAGGAAGCTCCAATATAATAGGTGCTCTTCTCAGAATTTCCACTGGCAGATAAATAGTAATTATTAACGGCAGCAGGTTTGAAAGACTCTTTAGACCAGTTATAGTCCTGGTTACGCAAAGACAGTGGCCGCTCGCCATAGAATTTAATCAGGTCGATCTTATAGGAGTTATCCGGAGCACCGACGATATAGTCGCGGTAAAATTCTTTTTGATAATCATACAGCTCGTTGCTGTTCATCAGGTCCATTTTACCAAAATCAGCTGTTCTAAATCCTGATGTCGCCTTAAACTCAAAACGTGTTTTACCCGGTTTTGCACTTTTGGTGGTTACGATGATCACCCCGGCATTGGCCTGTGAACCATATAATGAGGTTGCGCCGGCATCTTTCAATACGGTTATACTTTCCACATCATTTGGATCGTAGTTTCCTCCTATTACACCATCAACCACAACCAGCGGACTCTGATTAGCATTGACTGAAGATACACCACGTAACCTAATCTCTGGTGCCGCACCTGGCGAACCGGAGCTGTTTACTACTTGTAATCCTGCAACTTTACCCTGTAACATGGTACCGATATTGTTTGCAGTAACGTCTTTAAGCTTTTCTGCAGAAACTACAGATACGGCGCTGGTTAGTTCGCTTTGTTTTTTGCTGCTGTAACCCACCACAACAACGTCGTTTAGCTGGCTTACATCTTCTACCAATAAGATTTGTAATTTTTGATTGGCAGTAACTTCAACTTCTTTTACGATGTATCCAATGGAACGGATAATCAGGGTGGCTTTCTGGCCTGGAATGTTAATGGAGAATGTGCCGTCGTTTTTTGCTGCTGTGCTCAGCGATGTCCCTTTTACGGCCACCACAGCACCGATGAGCGGCGCCTGGTCAGAGACTGAAATGATCTTGCCCGATACGGTAGCTGTCTGTGAGAACCCCGTAATACTAAGTAGAAGGCAACAACAGAGAAGTAGAGCTTTTTTCATACGGTTGTTTAAAGGTTTAGGAAATGATAAGTTGGTTGATTGATATCCTAAATTCAGTAAAACAATCAGTAATAAAAACAGCGCGAAGACTACTGCGAAAAAAAAGATTTATGCAAACGATTGCTTAGGTTACGCAAACGTTTGTTATAATTTCGATGGTCAGAATTTTAATGCAAGAGAAAGCTATAAAACACCAAGAAAATCAGGTTACTACAAAAAAAAGCAGAATAATAGCTAGCTGATCCGTAAAATATCAGCTCATCCGGATTTGATTAAGAAATCGTGTAGGTCATCTTTATCATAGGAAATGCCCGCCAGCGAACTTAACAGAGCCAGATTCTCCAAACCGGTTAAATCCTGATAGAGCATTACCTGTTCGGGGATATAGGCCAGATGCTGTTTGATGGCCACCGGATCTGCTGCCACATCTGTTCCATTGATCAGGGCTTTGCCGGAAGTAGGTGGTATAAAACCGAGAAAAAGATTAATAGTAGTAGACTTTCCGGCACCATTAGGCCCCAGGAGGCTAAATATCTCACCTTTTTTTAGCTGCAGGTTGAGCGAACGGAGGGCAGTTTTCTCCTGATAGTTTTTGCTCAATTGCTGAGCTTCTAAAACGATTTCCATAAGATTTAAATAAGCATAATATCTGTCAGGCCTAAGAGAATTATACCCGGCGGATTAAAGGATCTAAAACAGCCTATTTAGGCCTGCCTGTAGGTAGCGCTTCCATCTCCTCAAGGTAGCTCATATAAACTTGTTTATAAGTCATTTCGCGGTGTTCGGGTTGTGAAATAAAAGCTTTAAGATCCTCCAGGTCAGCGGCAGTGAAACCCAGCCGCACAAAAAAAAGTTTATCGGCTTCCCAATTAGCCAGGTTCACCTTTTGTACTTCGAGTTTTTGATACAAACGAATACCATCGGCAAAATCCTGATAGGCTTCGGTAGTTTTAAAATCCTGGATATAATCAACGATAGTCTGATAAGTTCCCGGTTTACCCTTTTCAATCTGATCAAACATAATTTGGCGGAGCACAGGTTTTTTGAGTAAGGTTGTGGTGATCTCATCAAAACTACACAGTTGTTTGAGCACCTGGAGATCCTTGCTAAAAAGTGTGTCTGTAATTACCGTATGTAGTCTTCCAAAGTAAGGCTGTTGACTGCCCAAGGCACCACTACTAAGCGGCTTCTGTGCATATAGAGGTGTTAAGTTCGCGTTGATTGCCAGTATCAGGATGATATACAAAAATAATTTGCCGGTCATAAAATTCATTTCGAAACAAATATATCAGTTTTACTTACAAAAGCAATCAAGTTGCTTTTATATTTGCGGCATGAAATCATTTATGAAACAGGAAAGATTGGATCACCTAGGGGTTATGGCATCTGTTGCCTGTGCGATACATTGTGCTGCACTTCCCTTAGTGATCACTGCGCTGCCTTTGCTGGGGCTGGAATTTTTAGCCAACATCTGGGTGGAGATTGTGATGATCTGCCTTTCACTGCTCATTGGGATATGGTCGCTAGGCAGCTCCTACCCCAAACACCGCAAAATATTACCGGTAGTGATACTGCTTGCGGGCTTTCTCTTGATTGGAACCGGACATTTTGTGCTGGAAGATTTTGAAGCGGTATTGATTCCTCTGGGAGGATTTACCATCGCAGCTGCACACCTTGTAAACTGGAAATACAGCAGGGTTTGCAAACATATTTAGTCGCAAAGATTCTTGCAAATATCTCTGTATGATGTTCGCAAGAATTTCTATGATGTTATAGCTCGTTTGTTGTTGGAGCTCGTTTGATGCAAGGCTCGCCTGCTATATAGCCTCGGTATGAGGATTAGCTTGTCTTACTGCATAGGTTCTGCTTTGATCAGTGCAATTGGGGGATTGTCCATCGCATTTCCGGGGTTTAGTTTCAAAATCCCCTTCACAGTTACTGTCTGGTATGTAAACTTTATAGGCTGCGTCATTTCCACCATCACCATAATTGGCACTCCATTTTTCCCGCAGAAGTAGCATTGATTGATGGGCAAGGTAGACAACATGAATTTGGATTGTTTCATTCCGTCTTTGATTGGCACCAGGTAGCCCTCAAGTTCAAAGGGTTTGTTTTCATATTTCCTGATCTCTGGTGTAAACTTAGGGATCATTTGTGTATCCTTTACGATTTTGAAATCTACACCACCAATCACGTCCCAGTTGTTGGACATCACCTGATCATCGGCATTATGCTGGGCTTTTACCGTAAATGCAGTAAAAAGCAGTATTATCATTAATAGTTTTTTCATTCTTATATTTTTTAGGCTGCCGGCAAATACTATAGGCCGACTAAGGTTAATTTTTAGAGAGTATTTTAGAAATATTAGCGCCGTATGCCTGTATTGCAGGGATAACGGCGGCAAAGATACCAATGGCAATACCAATGGCAAATAAATAAAGTTCGTCTTTTAAAAAGATGAGTCCGCCTAAGCGTGCCTGACTGCTATCCTGATAAGATCCTATCAACTGAAGCATAAAATGGCCTAATGCCAAACCTATCAGCGTGCCGGCCAGTGTGAGCAGGATACCTTCTACAATGACAATCTGGAACAACTGTACCCTGGTGGCACCAAGTGTCCGCATGATCGCAAGATCGTAACTTCGTTCTTTCAGGGAGTTGTAGAGGTTTACGAAAACGCTGATCGCGGCAATTAGCATGATTAATATGGCAAACCATTGCAGGGTATCGATCCCAACGCCAATCAGTGAGAATAAACGTGTACTTTCCATCGCAGGAGATGCTGCCTGCAAATTGGTAGATCCATTTACCATTCTTGGAAACATCACTACAGACATGGGTGAGCGATACTGGATCAATAACGCTGTAATTTCGCGATCGCTGCTTTCTTCTACCTGATCTGGCCGTACGTCATGATGAGCATCAGTATGATCCCCATGATGTTGTTTAGCCGGAGAAGATTCTGACTGATTTTGAGTTTCCTCATGATCATGGTCACCATCATGTGCAGCTTCTTCCCGTTCATGATCATCGTGCATCCTCCAAACGCTCGAAATGTTGGTCAGTATGAGGTTGTCTACAGCATTTCCCTGGGGGCTGAGAATTCCGGCAACTAAATAAGCATGTGTTTTGTGGACATCTGATTTTCCGGTTAGTCCATGTGCGCCAAAAAAATGATCTCCCACTTTCAGGTGCTGGTTATTTGCAACCTGTGAACCAATTGTTACCTCAAAATCTTCCTTCCAGAATTTTCCGGTGGCTGTTTTAAGTCCGTAAACACTCACAAAATTACTGTCTGTGCCCACAATGCGGATGCCTTCATAATTATCACCCTGTGCCATTGGAACAGCTCTTTTGACGAATGGGTTATGCGAAAGCTCTACCGCATCTTTGAGCGGAATGTTTCCGGTAGGAAAATCTATGTAATATATGCTGCTGAGGATGAGTTGCAGCGGACTGCCTTTAGCGCCAACCACAAGGTCGATATCTTTGGCATTGTTATCCAGTTTTTCGCTGATTTGTGTAGAAGCGAGGAGCAGGATGGTCAGAATACCGGTACCAAAAGCCACGAGCATCACGTTCAATGCCGAGGAAAGTGGTTTAGACCAAACGCTTTTCCAGCTGATTTTAAATGGGCTCATTATAGTTCGTAAGTATGGTGAAAGGCATCTTTAACTCTTTTGTCATGCGTTGCAACTACCAGCGTAACCTGGTTTAATTCAGATTGCTGGAGGAGCAATTGAAGTACCGAGGCGGCATTTTTATCGTCGAGGCTCGAGGTAGGTTCGTCGGCGATCAATAAAGCAGGTTTATTGATAACCGCCCTGGCAATGGAGACGCGCTGCAATTGGCCCTGACTTAATTCACTGGGATAAGCATCTTTTTTGGCAAGTATTCCCAGGGAGTCCAAAGCCTCATTGACCCTTTTAAGGTCTTCAGGGAGTTTCGCAAAACTTTGTGCCAGTAACAGGTTTTCTGTGATCGTGAGGCTTTTGATCAAGTGCGGGCGCTGGAAAATTATGCCTACATTTCTTCCCCTAAATTGATCGAGTGCTTTTGAAGATAGTTGATAAATTGAGGTATCATTGATATGTACCTCTCCTTCGGAAGGTTTCAGGATACCGGTAAGAACGTGAAGCAAAGTAGTTTTACCACTGCCCGATTCTCCCAGGAGCAACCATTGTTCCCCTTTGTTGATCCTCCAATCCTTAAAATTGATGTGTTGTTTTTCGCTGTATTGATGTGAAACTGACTTAATCGATATCATTTATTGGTGTGTTTGAATAACGGATATGAATAGTGCAAATATAAATGCAATTATATTGCATTGCGTTAAGTAACAAAAATATTTATGTTAATGGTACAATGAGCTTCAAAAAAACAAAGTCAGATTGATCAATCTGGCTTTGTTTTTTTGATAGGTAACGTTAATTGCCACCCTTGAACTTTTCTATTTCGATCACATCCTGCAAAGATTTTGGCAGTGCAGAGAAAAGGTTATAACCTGTTGCTTTTTCTATATCCCGAACGGTGCTGAGATAAGTCATCCAGTTAGGCGAAATACTATCGTCATTAGGCGTATCCACAGCTATGACCCTGGTTTCAGCATTAATTCTTTTTAAATCATTGTTACCTTCGGGCATGATCAGAACAACCTTCCAGATCCTGGCCGGCACATTAATGCGGCCATTGTCGATCGTTTTGGCAAAACCGTTTTTGCCCGTGCCACCGCTGCCATAACTGCCCATGATTACATAAATTTCGTTGCCCCGCTTCACCTGCGCACGGCAGTAACTTTCCAACTGCTCCCAGGTATGCTGATTGTTGTTTGGCGCTTGGGGAATCATATTATTCATCAAAAAAGTAGAGGAGTTTGCGGCGGTTGAACTCGTACGGTCGCCGCTTGGACAATTGTGCCCTTTGTCAAAACCAGAATCCCTGTAGCTGGTATTGTCTGCCTTATACCATTCTACCGGAAGACCTGTATCCCGTCTGAAATCATTTACCCGTTTCGTATCTCCAAGGTCGGAAGAACCAATATGCCAGCTTACCCAATTCGGCACAACTTTAGTTTTGCTGTAGCTAATTACATAATACTTTTGGTCGATCAGAAAATTCTCCGGATTGGCGGTACTGTTGCCCGCACTGCTCGGATTTCCTAGCAATATATTGCTGTTATCCTTGCTATCGGCTGATTGTTGTGGTTTAACCACCTCAGATTTTTCGGTTTCCTTTGATTCTTCCTCAGTATCGGAGCTTTTCGGTTTTTGTTCCGCTACCTGAGCGGTTGCTGGCTGATCCTGTGAATTGAATTGAATATCATCGATATTAACGCGGTTGGTGCTCCCGCTGATTTTCCTGATCTCAAAACGCACAGCATTTGGAAAATCGACATTGAAGGAAACACGTGTAAGCTCCTGCGTCTTGGTGGTAACCGTTTCGCCAATTTGCTGATAGGCCTTTCCCTGATTCGTGGAGGCCCATAATTGCCATTCAGATTCACCATCTATGCCATAGGCAGCATGGGCAATGCTTATCGTTTTTATATTCGTAATGTCGAACTGCATAGACAGTTTCCCTGTTTTACGGATCCTTACAGCATACTCTCCATTTTTTATGTCTTTCTCACTTCCTCCTGTCAAGGCATCATCCAATAACCACTCCCCACTGGAAAAAGGCACTACCCCTTCAGCATAAGATGTTTTTTTAACTCTCGCTTCCTCAAAGTTTTCTGACAGCGGAACGAGGGGTATTCCATTGAGATCATCTTCGTTAGCGGCAGTGGCTTGCACCACGTCGGATGAAAAGCTTTTGCTAACCTGGACACAGCCGGTGCAGAGAATTGTAAGGGCGAATGCTACGTTGAGAAGTAGTGTTTTGTGATTCATAAAAGATAAATGTGATGCAAAGCTATAAGAATATGTAATTTCCTTATAAAATAATACTATACTCGTATCAAATAGCTAATATATTGCTATAAAGCACTTCAGCTCAGGATTTAGCACATAACTCACATAAAATATGAAGCAATATTTCTCATCTCTTCTACTTTCCCTTCTTTTAATAACCGGACTTCTGAGCACTCAACCTGCCCTCAGCCAATCAATCACTGGATATGTTATAAAAGGGACGATTATCGGACAACAAAGCGGAGTCATTTATTTAAAACACAAGGATGCGAATCAGAAGGAAGTGACAGACTCTACAAACCTGGTTGATGGAAATTTCACCTTCCGGGGAAAACTAGCTGATCCTATTTTTCATACGTTGTATATGAGTAATGAAAACTCGGCCCTTAACTTCCTGCTTGAAAACAGTGCTATTGAGATTATCGCCAAAAGGGACTCTTTGTCTCTCGCGAGGGTAAGTGGCTCAAAAAATCAGGATGCCATGAAAAGTTTTGATGGTTTATGGTCTGAAGTCAGTGGGCCTTTTTTCAATTATATGAGTACCGCGACTCAGAATGGAAAGATTAAACCCGACTCTGCGCTTCAGTTAAAAGTTGAGGAAAAACAAGCTGAATTCCGCATGAAAAGCGATAGTCTGATTAAAAGTTTTGTTGCGGCCCATAGCAATCTGGTGGCTTCAACAGTTATTATTACAGAATCCTATGATAATACCAAAGATGGGGCACAGACTTTAAAACTACTGGCCATGCTACAGCCAGAGGTTCAGCAGTCTGCTTATGGCAAGGCGCTTTACAACAGCATCGCAAAGAAAAAGAATCTTGTTATCGGGAGTGTTGCGCCAGAGATCACTATGAATGATATTAACGGCAAAGTGGTAACGCTATCCTCGTTCAGGGGAAAATATGTGCTGATTGATTTTTGGGCCAGCTGGTGCGGCCCCTGCAGACAGGAAAATCCGAAAGTGCTCAAATCGTTTAAAAAATACAACAGTCAGGGTTTCGAAATCCTGGGTATATCACTTGACAAACATAAAGCCGACTGGTTGAAGGCGATCAAAAGCGATGGATTGAGCTGGACGCATGTTTCAGATTTGAAGGAATGGGGCAACTCAGCGGCGATGGATTATGCAATTCATGCGATTCCCGACAATTACCTGTTGGATCCGGATGGTAAGATTATTGCAAGGAATATTACAGGACAGGCACTGACGGAGAAACTAGCGTCTATTTTTGCAGGAAAATCCAAATAATCAAACACATATGAACGAAATCACCTTTATAAGACTGGATCATATAATGATCACGATACCCGAAGACCAAAAGGATCAAGCACGGGATTTTTACGGAAACACACTCGGATTGAAAGAAATTCCGGGAGAACATCCGCGGGGATCGATGTGGTTTCAGCTGGGAGACCTGGAATTGCATGTGCGGGAAGAAACGGGCATCAGCTATTCGTCCAGACATGCTGCATTTGAAGTTGCCGATCTTAATGCTGCGAAAGATTTCCTGACCAGCAAGAACATAGAGCTTAGCTATTCATCAGAGATTGAGGGGCGGGCACGTTGTTTTTTCAGGGATCCATTTAGCAACAGATTTGAGCTGATTCAATATATAGCTTCGCCAATTATATCTGCATTATAGCGATGCATGTTCAGAGGTATGACATCTTCAGCATAAAAAAAGAGAACAGGCTAATAAAAGCTTGTCCTCTTTTCATAAGTAGACATTATGTTCCTAGTCTGCTATTGCTCTAAACATCAAGGCACCTACTGTTAAATTGGTGCGGCTATCAATCAATATTGCTGATCCATTTGCTTTATTTTCTGAATAGAGGTCATAAGCCAGCTCGTCTGCTGTTTTGATGATTACACGTCCTATATCGTTCAGTTTGAACTCGTCGGCATCCTCTTTTTCCAATGTATTGATATTCACTTTGTGCAAAATTTCTTTCACCTTGCACTTTGTGAGCTTGCTGTTATGCTGCAATAAATAGGTAATGGAATCATCCATAGCTTTGTTGCCCATCCAGCAAAGATCTGCTTCAATCAATGTTGAGTTTTGCGGAAGGTGTGCAGCGTTAACTAATACATCGCCCCTGCTGATATCGATATTACCTTTAAGGTGTAAGGTAACTGATTGCCCTGCCACCACCTCTTGAGGGGTCTTATCAAATACTTCAATTTTCTCGATCACCGAACTGCTGCCTGAAGGCAATGCAGAAACTTTGTCGCCAACTTTAAAGGTACCACTCAGAATTCTCCCTGCATAACCTCTGTAGTCGTGAAGCTCATCAGTTTGTGGCCTGATTACCCACTGTACGGGCATCCTTGCCAATTCTGAAGTCTGACTGCCGGTAACTTCTACCGTCTCCAGGAAATCCAGCAAACTGGTACCCGTATACCAAGGCATATTCTCTGAAACATTAACGATGTTATCTCCTTTTAGTGCACTTACTGGAATGAAGGTAATCCCTTTCAATTTTAGCTTGTCGGCTAATTTCTGATAATCTGCAGTAATGTTATTGTAGACCTCTTCACTGTAATTCTCCATATCCATCTTGTTGATACAGATTACAACATTGGTGATTCCCAGCAGGGATACGAGGTAAGAGTGACGGATGGTTTGTTCTACTACACCATTTCTTGCATCTATGAGGATGATCGCCAGATTTGCTGTAGAGGCACCGGTAACCATATTACGGGTATACTGAATATGACCGGGGGTGTCGGCGATGATGAATTTTCTCTTCTCGGTTTGAAAGTACTTGTAAGCTACATCGATGGTAATCCCCTGTTCTCTTTCTGCACGTAATCCGTCAGTCAAAATCGCTAAGTCAATGGAACCGTCGTCATTTTTACGGTTCGACTGCTGTAAAGCTTCCAGCTGATCTGCAAGGATGGACCCTGTGTCATATAATAAACGACCGATAAGGGTACTTTTACCGTCGTCAACGCTTCCTGCTGTAAAAAATTTGAGTATGTTCATTAAAAGTATCCTCCTTTTTTGCGGTCTTCCATTGCTGCTTCCGATACTTTATCGTCCAGACGGGCACCACGTTCACTAATTTTTGAAGCGCTGATTTCTTCAATAATATCATCAATCTGATCAGCTTCAGATTCTACAGCCGCTGTACAGCTCATATCACCTACGGTACGGAATCTTACCATACGGTTGGTTACTACATCTGCATCATCCATATTTAGGAAAGGCGAGGCAGCCATCAGCTGTCCGTTTCTGGTGATGGTGTCTCTTTTATGCGCGAAATAGATTGACGGAAGATCCATTTTCTCCCTGCGGATATAGTTCCATACATCCAGTTCTGTCCAGTTGCTGATTGGGAACACCCTAACATTTTCTCCCTTATGGATTTTTCCGTTGTAGATGTTCCAAAGTTCAGGGCGCTGACGTTTTGGGTCCCATTGGCCAAACTCATCCCTCACAGAGAAAATTCTTTCTTTGGCCCTGGCTTTTTCTTCATCTCTTCTGGCACCGCCGATACAGGCATCAAAACCATGTTTAGCGATTGTATCCAATAAAGTAACGGTTTGTAAGGCGTTTCTGCTGGCATTTTTGCCGGTCTGTTCAATCACTTTACCCTCATCTATAGATTCCTGTACATAACCCACAATCAGTTTTTCGCCTAAGCGAGCCACCATCTGATCTCTGTAGGTAATGGTTTCTTCGAAATTGTGTCCTGTGTCAATGTGAACAAGTGGAAAGGGAAATTTGCCCGGGCGGAATGCTTTTTCGGCAAGCCTCACCAATGTGATAGAATCTTTTCCGCCGGAAAATAGCAAGGCCGGCTTTTCAAATTGTCCGGCTACTTCACGCAGAATATGAATTGCTTCTGCCTCTAATTCGTCTAAATAATCCAAGTTATATTTACTCATGTGCTTTACATTATTTTGTGGCGTGTAAACCACATTCCTTCTTCGACTGATCTTCCCACCACCATCTTCCGGCCCGGAAATCCTCACCATCCTGAACAGCCCTGGTACAAGGCGCACAGCCGATGCTCGGAAATCCTCTGTCGTGAAGTGTATTGTATACGATATTATATTTTTTGATATATGCTTTTACTTCCTCTAACGTCCAGTCAAAGATAGGATGAAATTTGATCAATTGATTCTGTTCATCCCACTCCAGGTTAGACATATCCGTACGGTTGAGCGACTGTTCGGACCTGATACCCGTAACCCAGCATTTATTGCCGGCCAGGGCCTTTTTCAATGGAACGATCTTACGAATGTTGCAGCACTCTTTTCTATTTTCAACGGACTCATAGAAACTACTGGGTCCTTTTTTTGATACCATGGCCTGTACTGCTTCGGCATCCGGAAAATAAGCATGTATAGGTTTGTTGTAATTCTCCAGGGTCCGGTTCCACACGTAATAGGTTTCAGGAAATAAACGGCCCGTTTCTAGTGTAAATACTTTTACCGGCAGGTCATTGGCAAAAATCATATCAGTAATTACCTGGTCTTCCCAGCCAAAGCTGGTAGAGAATGTAATTTGTCCGGGAAACTTCTGCGCAAGAAAACTGATGGCCTCCACAGGTCCCAGATCTTTTATTTCTGCAGCTATTTCATCCAGGTATGCTTTCATTATACGAGTTTTAAAATAAATAAAATTATACTTCTAAGGCTAACGCCGATCACAATGATACCAACGGAAAGCATAATGCTTTTTGCAGAAATGCGGTTGGATACTTTTGCGGCTATGGGTGATGCCAAAGCACTACCGATCACTAAACCCGCTACAGCTTCCCAGTGTGCTGATTTTAACATCGTAATAAAAGTGAGGGAGCTCATCAGGGCTATAAAAAAACGGGTTAATTTTACCGTACCCAATGAGAATCTTGCGTTTCTTCCGCCAGCGATGAGGCTAGACAGAACGATTGAGCCCCAGCCGCCCCCACCTACAGCATCTATAAAACCGCCACCCAAGCCTAACAGCCCGATTTTTTTGATCTTTCCATTTTTATGGCTTGCCTTTTTATTTAACGCTTTCTTCAGGATCACCCATCCCAAAATCAGCGTATACAAGGATACAAAGGGCTTGGTGTAATTACTGTAATGCTCTAAGGATGATAATAGAAAAGCCCCCGCCACGGCACCCAGGATCCCCGGAATAATGAGCAGTTTGAATAACTTCCAGTTTACGTTACCCATGCGGTAATGCATCCATCCGGCAATGCCATTACTTAATACTTCGGACAGGTGGACACCCATGCTGGCTGATGCAGGCGGAATTCCCATTGACAGGGAAAATGCTGTTGAGGTAACGCCATAAGACATCCCTATCGCACCATCGATCATGGCGAATATAAAACCACCCAGTAAAAACCAATAAAATACGGGATTAATCTCGGCCACAAATGTCTGAAACTCCGGTTCCCGGTTCCAAAATACGGCAACAAGTATGGTGATGGATAAAACGATGGTTAGCCAGATCAGCCACTTGAACTTGGAAATAGGAGCTTCAGGTTTCGCTTTTTTTGCATCGTCTGGTCCTGCATTGAGGGAGTTGACTTCCGCAGAACTTGTGTCGGTATGCACCACAGCTTTCGGCTCAACCAAAAAAGCACTAACTTCATTAAGCTTTCTAACCTTATCACTAAAATCTCCCTCTAAGGTATTACGGAATTCACTCATCTGCTGTAATGTTATATCCAGTTCTTGTGGAAGGCCAGAGTTAAACAGTTCTTTTAAACGTTTGGCAATCGTTGGCGACTTACCATTGGTTGAAATAGCGATTTTGAGGTCTCCCTTTTTAACTATTGAGCCCAGGTAAAAATCACATAACTCGGGTTTGTCAGCTACGTTAACCAGCAATTTCAGGGCATGTGCATCCTTTTTTATCTGTTCGTTTAAGGTGTTATTGTTGGTAGCAGCAATAATAAGCTCTGCATTTTGAAGATCCTTTGCTTCGTAAGTTTTCTGGAGCAGCGTAAGCTGTGGCGAACGGGCAGCCAATTCAGCCACCTCCTGACAAATCACCTCTGCTATGATGGTAATTCTAGCAGCTTCACTTTGAGCCAATACAGCGGTCAGCTTTTCCAACCCAACCGGACCGGCACCGATGATCACAGTATGGAGCTGATTCAGCTTCAAAAAGACAGGAAATAACTGATTACCCTTTAGTTCCACTCGTTATAGCTCTTCTTTAACTGCCGCAAAAAAATCTCTGATTGGCTGGAATTGAGGATGAAGGGAAACAACTTCGCCAAATACCAAAATAGCAGGAGCCGCGATTCCTTTTTCTTCTACCACTTCTACAATTGTATCTACAATTCCGATTCCCAGTTTCTCATTGGCTGTAGATCCGTTTTGAATCACTGCCACTGGCAATTGGTGCTTGCCTTCCTGTTTGTATAACTTAACGATCTCTTTAAGCTTGTTTAAGCCCATGAGCACAACAACCGTTGCTTTTGTCCTCACCGCCTCGTAAAGGTCGTTGGAAATTGCTCCAGATGCCGTGGTACCTGTAACTACCCAAAAGCTTTCGCTCAGACCTCTATGTGTAACAGGGATTTGCTGAAGACCGGGAACAGATATGGAACTTGATAAGCCGGGGATCACTTGTGCGGAGATACTGTATCCCGCAGCAAAATTTACTTCCTCATAACCACGTCCGAAAACAAAAGGGTCACCCCCTTTCAAGCGAACTACATGGCCATAATTGAGTGCATAATCCACCATCAGCTGGTTCACTGCTTCCTGTGAATAGGAATGCTCACCCGAACGTTTACCTACATATACTTTGATGGCATCTGCTGCTGCATAAGCCAATACTTCTTCGTTTACCAGGGCATCATATAAAACCACATCTGCATCTTTCAATGCATTTGCACCTTTCATGGTAATCAATTCCGGGTCACCGGGACCAGCACCAACAAGAGTGATCCTGGGCTCTCTTATTTTTCTTTTCGACTGGATCATGATGCAAACTGCGCCTCTCTTCTCGCTTTCATTTGTTTGTAAAACTCGGTGGACTGATTCAGGTAAGTTACAGCAAACTCTTCTGCAGGCTCATTTTTATTAAGCTGAAGTACGAGTTCATTGAAGGTGGCAAAACCTGCTGGTAAAACTACCTCGCCTGTTTCGATGTAATGAGCATCAAACTCTCTTAAAATTCCAATTTGAGTACTGCTGTTAACTCCTTTATCCAATAACATCGCTTTTGCGGTATTTACGAATACACTGTAGGAATGATAAATTGCATCGGACCATGCTTTGCCTTCAAAGGCATCACCAGCCCATTGTAATTTCTCTTCCCCTTCCAAAAGTAAGGTTGCTACCAGGTCAATTACCACACCAGCACACTCTCCAACTCCAATGGCAGTTTCAAATGTTTCTTCATGGCCCCAGTCTACAAACTCTTCATCTTTTAGTGAAGTCAGGTCTGCCAACGGTTTCAATAACTGATAGAAATAATCTTTTCCTTTAGCATCATAGTAGGCATGGAAGCTTTCATTCTCTGCTGAATTGCCGTGGAAATCGTCGAGTACCGTACGCAAGATAGCAGGTGCACGTTTTGTAGGAGCTTTGATCACACGTTCAGCAACTCTGCCGACACCATCGCCAACAGTACCGCCGCCGATCATAACCTGTACTGCAGGCACAACTTTACCATTGGCTTTTACAGAACTGCCATGGAAACCTAAATGGGCTAGACCATGCTGACCGCATGAGTTCATACAGCCACTGATTTTGATTTTCAGGTCTTTGTCATATACAAGGTCTGGATACTCGTTGTGTATCACGTTCTCCAGAACTACAGCAAGAGACATGCTATTGGCAATCCCCAGGTTACAGGTATCTGTACCAGGGCAGGTAGTGATATCTGCAATGCTGTCAAATCCCGGTACTGCGAAGTCTAGTTCTTTCAGGTTATTATATAAGGGCAATAATGCTTCTTTTCTGACAAATTTTAACAATAAACCCTGATTTTGTGTGATACGAATTTCGTCGGCCACATAAGGACGAATCGCTTCCACAAAGATTCTTGCTTTTGCTGTAGGGATATCCCCTTTCGGGATTTTGATATATACGCCATAGAAACCACTATGTTTTTGTTCCACAACATTGGTTTCCAGCCATTCTTTATAATGCTGTAAATCAGCAGGCTGTGCGTCTGTTGCGGCAACTGCAGCAGGGAATTCGGGCAGAGGAACGGTTCCTGTATCAACCTTAAAGGTTTTAACTTTATTTGCTGTTACTTCTTCAGCAATCAAACGCGTTACCTCTTCAAGACCTAGTTTTTGCACCAGGTATTTCATCCTCGCTTTATTTCTGTTTGTTCTTTCGCCATAGCGGTCGAACACACGCAAAACAGACTCGGTATAGGGAATTAACTGATCTTCATGTAAAAATTCGTGAACCACACTGGCCAAAAACGGCTGCGCACCCAATCCTCCGGCAAACATCACCTTAAAACCACGTTCACCCGCTTCGTTTAATTTAGGAATAAAACCTAAATCGTGTATGTAGCTGAAAGCAGTATCTTTCTCTGTTGCTGAGAAGGAAATCTTGATCTTTCTGCCCATTTCCTGGCAGATAGGGTTACGCAAGAAATATTTGAAAACCGCCTGTGCATAGGGCGAAACATCAAATAGCTCATCCGGATTTATTCCGGCATCTGGAGAGGAGGTTACATTTCTTACGGTATTACCGCAAGCCTCACGAAGAGTTATATCATCACGCTCCAGCTCTGCCCATAGTTCTGGTGTACGGTCGAGGCTTACGTAATGGATCTGGATATCTTGTCTGGTGGTTAAGTGAAGGTTTCCACTTCCATATTCATCGGACACATCTGCAATGCGCAGTAGCTGTTTGAAGGTTACTTTTCCAAAGGGAAGTTTGATACGCACCATTTGTACGCCGGGCTGACGCTGCCCGTAGACACCGCGAGCGAGTCGCAAACTACGAAACTTCTCATCGTGTATTCTGCCTTCACGAAAGGCGCGGATCTTCTGTTCAAGATCTATGATATCTTTTTCAACTATCGGATTTTCAAGCTCCGTTCTAAAACTTTGCATTTCAATAAATCTTGGTTAGGAAATGTTTTGCTGAGAGATGTTGTGAAAATCTCTATGCACCAAATATATACATTCTATATAGAAATGGTAGTTTTAAATCATAAAAAATGACAATCAGGACATGTTAGAAGGGTTCTAAATAGTTTATGTTACCTTCAGCACCTGAGACAAAAAAATACCCGGGCATCCGCCCGGGTATTTCTTTATCAACTAAACCTTAACAAGAAAAATATTAACCAGATATTTTACTCGGGGCAAACATAGAAAGCCTATATAAATTCAATGTTAAAAAATGGTGATCTGTAAACACCTAAACCTTCCCATAGCAACATATCAGCATTTTTATCTAAATTTCGCATCTATTTCACCTTAGATCATCAAAACAGATGTTAATCATTCTATATATCCTTCTCGCTTTAGCAGCCATATACCTGGTAATATACCTTTTCAAAAAAAACTTTTCTGCTCAGCTTCAGCGGAAAGATCTGACCCGGGACTGGGGAGAGGCGAAAAACGGACGATTCTTCAACTTTGATCTGATCGAGAATTATTTTCTGAACACCATCAATGATTCTGCGGATAAGCTTCAGCTTATTTCTGATAAAATTGCCAACGACCTTTATCTCGATGAAATTTTTAAGCTGGTAGACCGGACAATTTCTAAGGTTGGTCAGCAATATCTATATGCCAGGCTGAGGACCATCGATAAAGACCCGACAAATTTAATTAGTCAGGATAGGCTGGCTGATCAGATGAAAGAAGATGAACGACTGAGGGTAGATACCCAGTTGAAGTTATTGCAGCTGGAGAAAAACGATTCCTATTTTTTTCAGGACCTGATTTATTCAAAAAAAGTGGAGCGCCCCGGATTTATGCCATTGGTTTATCTGCTTACGTTTTTAAATGTGGCATTTCTCTTGGCTTCATTTTTCCATTCAGGCTTTCTGCTCGCCTTTATGGGAATCTTTCTGATCAATACTGGTATCCATTATTGGAACAAAAACAATGTGAGTGTGCATACCTCCTCTTTGGGTGAATTCCTGAAAGTCTATCAGACAGCAAAAGAGCTGGGTAAAGATCCGAAAATTGCTGCTCACTTTCCAGCATCACCTGAGCTGATTAAGGAACTGACTCCACTGAAAAGGAAAATGGCTGGTGTGGCGCTGGAAAATCTGGCGGACGACGATGCAACCATGATTGGCTACACCTTGTTTGAATTGCTAAAAATTGCTTTTAATATCGAAATGATTCTTTTCTACGCTATCGTGAATACCCTGATGGAGAAGAAAGATGCACTGAAAAAGTTATTTGAATTTGTGGGCATGGTGGATAGTGCCATCTCGATCGCTTCACTGAGGTTCTCACTTGGAGATTATTGCAAACCTGTGTTTAGCAGTAGCCAGGGCTTAAAAGTTATTGCAATCACACACCCGTTGATTGACAATTGTGTGAGCAACAATTTGCAGCTCGAGCAGAAAAATTTGCTGCTCACGGGATCCAATATGTCGGGTAAAACCACATTCATCCGCTCTGTGGGCGTGAATATGGTAATGGCCCAGACATTATTTACCTGCACGGCAAAAGAATTTGAAATGCCTTATTCGCGCATTTACTCATCGATTACGATTGCAGATAGTTTGCTTGAAGAAAAAAGCTATTACTTTGAGGAGATGAGAATCATAAAAGAGTTTATTCACGAAGCTTCCGGAGGATCACCCTGTTTCTTTATTCTCGATGAGATCTTCAAAGGCACCAATACGATAGAAAGGGTTTCTGCCGGCAAAGCTATTCTTTCGTACCTGGCGAAGGACAGGAATCTGGTTTTTGTATCAACCCATGATACGGAACTGAACGACCTACTTAAAACAAAATATGACCTTTATCATTTTTCAGAAACGATTGCCGAAGAGGAACTGCTTTTTGATCATACCATCAAAAAAGGACCCCTGACCACCAGAAATGCGATCAGAATTCTGGAGATCAATGATTATCCGGCTTCCATCATCGCAGATGCGAATGCTACTGTAGATTTGCTGGCGAAAGTCTGATGCAATTCATAAGGTTTGCCATATAATCAATTAAGGGACGTAGATAGCTTTTTCAGCAAGCAATTGCTTCCTGCTGCTTAATTGGCTATACCTGCAAACCGGGCTTTTTTATACTCTTCTTTTTGTACATGAACCTTAAGATCCCTGAAGGTCTCCATAGGTCCTTTGGTAGCAAACATATTGATGAGCCAGGCAGGGATAGTACCCATCGGGTCTACCTGCAGGGTATATTCTGCGCGGACCTGACCTTTGGCAACCGGGGTAATGACCCAATTGCCAACAGAATGGCTAATCCTGACAATACCTTTTTTTTCTGCTACAAAACCCGCCACACAGGGTGAATTGACGGTAATGACTTTAGTCTGCGGATTTTGCTCTGCTTCGATATGAACTACATAGTCCCGGTTCTCTGCTGGCCAGGGTACCTCTGTTTCGGAATAATAGATAAGATCGAGTGGTGAATTTTGTTTGAGCAGGAGGTTTCTTTTGCTGTGGTACACCCACTCCCCTGAAGAGCCAATATCCAATATTGCAGCTAATAACTGTGATGAAGTAGCAGGAATGATGCCAATTACCCTTACGGCTTTGACCCGGGAGTGTTCAACCAGACGCGTATAAACCTTTATGCCCTGATGATCTGCTGAAAGTGTCCAGTTCTCCTGAGCACGTAAATCACTGGCTAACAGCACAAAGCCAAGGAATAACAATAAGTATCTGATTGATTTATAAGGTAACATAACCGGAATTGGACTAAAATTCAAATTTGTTCCAAAAGTACGGGAATTTATCAATTGACTCATCCATTCAGGACTTTACTTAGTCATCTGGCCGTAATTATACAAAGTTTTTATTTTTTTGTTTGTAACATTATGCTATCTTTGTTTAACAAAAATCTAAAAAACCTCATCAAAACGATTATTCGAAGCAAAAAACTACCTAATTAATAAGTATCAAATTCATAGCACCTAAACCACATTCTATGACAAAATACCTTTTAGGCAGCGCAGGATTAGTTTTTAGTACCCTCGCACTGACCATTATTAGCTGGACGCCTTCTTCAACGCCAAAGCACCCGGCCAAAATTGTTACCGAAGACTCGTTGTACAAATTGCATGTACAAAAAGTCTATAACGCAGCCCACCTCGATAAATCAGGGTTGAATCCCGAAGTATTCGAAAAAGCTTTGACCGGTTATTACAATTTGAAAAATAGTGGGAAAATATCTGCCGAAAAGTCTATTCTCACCATTGCCGATCTGGATCAGAACAGTACAAAGAAACGTCTTTGGATTGTAGATCTTGATAGAGATTCGTTATTGCTCAACACCTGGGTAGCCCATGGAAACCGTAGTGGTGATGACCTTGCAACCCGCTTTTCTGACACGAATGAGTCGAATGAAAGTAGTCTGGGATTTTATGTGACAGCAGAAACTTACAATGGCAAACATGGTCGTTCTCTAAGATTAGATGGCATGGATGAGGGATTTAATTCCAATGCCAGAAGAAGATCGATCGTGGTACATGGTGCAGCCTATGTGAGTCAGAATACGATCAACGAGCTAGGAAGACTAGGCCGTAGCCAGGGTTGTCCGGCAGTTGCACCAGAATTGGCAAACCTGGTAATTGACGCGATAGAAGGCAAAACAGTGATCTTTATCAATGGCACGCGCCAGCCATATTATTCAAAATATCTGGATGCAAAAGTCGCTGCAAACAGCATCAAACCGGTACCGGGTTATATAGAAGCTCAGGATACCATCCTCACCGCAGGAATTTAAGACATTAAAAAGGGGTTAGTTTTAAAGCTAACCCCTTTTTTCATGATACTGCTTTCATTTTTTGCAGGTAGGTGTAAAGCACAATATCCAATCCATACACATCTCTTCTCACCTGAACTGTACCTCCCTGATCTACCCAGGAAGTAAAGTAGCTGAGGTAAACCGGCACTTTATTGGGCAGGGCAATATCTGTTGCTACCGCGACGGTATCGTTCATCTGCTTTTTAATCTGTTCAAATTTGGCGCCGTCACCAAACAAAGCATGGGCAAAGTCCAAAGGTTTCTCTACGCGCACGCATCCGTGACTTACCGCACGCATAGATTGTTTGAAGGCAGCTTTCGCAGGAGTATCATGCAAATAAACTGAACTTTGATTGTTAAAGAGAAACTTGATTTTGCCTAAGGAGTTATCTTCTCCGGGGCGTTGTTTGAACTGATATTTTTTTCCTGGGTTTCCGGCCGACCAGTCGACTGTTTCCGGATCCTCAACCTTTTTACCGTTTTCAAAAACGTCGATATTATGGTTTGCCAAATAGTAGCGGTCTGCCGCAGCAAATTTGGTAATCTCGTTGGTGGCGATACTTTGCGGGATATTCCAGACCGGATTTACCTGAACGCTATGAATCATACTATTCAACTGCGGAGTTTCTCTTGAAAACGGTCTATCTTTCTTGAGGTCATTCTCATCATACTCCTGAATGTTATCCTTGAAATCCTTATTTCGCCCCTCTCCTACACATACTTTCATATCCAGCACAGATTTTCCTGCCTCCATCACATCCAGACGGAAGTCGGCTATGTTAACAATCACATATTTATCTTCGCTGGGTTTATTCTTCCATCTTAACCTTTCGAGGTTTACCTTGAGAATTTTCTGTGTCTCCTCTTTTGAAATCCCCGGCGCGGCACTTCCTTCTTTCAGTGCCTGTTGCAAAGCGATGTATTGCTTACCCTTTGGTTGAATGCTATCCAGATAGCTTTTAAGATCGCCAATCGCGAAAACGCTATTCATTGATGCACTATCTGGCCTTTTAGTATCGGTATAATAGCTTGCATAAATTCTTTTAGGACTTACCGTCCCAAATTGCATCGCATTGCTATAGTTAATCAACGAATTAGCTGCAAGGAGCTCCAGTCGTGCAATCAGCTGATATGCTTCTTCTGTCGTTTTAACTTTATTTTTATCATAAAGCTGCTCCACCAGGGAAGCATATTCCTTGCTTTTGAAATATTCGGGATCCAGGCCATGATCTCCGGCATTGCCGAGATAAGGAACCAAGGCCTGCAAACCCTTTTTCGGCACATGCTGTAAAACGATCACAGGCTCAAAGTTATTCTTTGCATAATACGCATTAATCAACTTGGGGTTACTTAGTCCGGTGCTTTCTTTTTCGAGCGTACTTTTAAAAACTTCTGTAAAAGCATCGTTCTCTACGCTTTTAAATACCTTGTTTCTGGTTTCTGTAAAAAGGATTTTCCCCATATCCGACCTGCTTTTTTTACAGGAAGAGAGGATTGTTATCACGGTAATTATCAGCATAAAGGCAGTGAATGATGCTGATTTCTGCGTTAGCATTTTTCTAATCATAATTAATCAACAGCTTTTTTTCAAAAAAGTTTATCGATTTACCTTATGTCATATTCCATTTTAAAAAAACAAAGGTTTAAGTTCCATTGTATATTTAGCAGTTATAACATTAATAATTGATTGATGACTCAGGCAAAATCTTATGCTGCACACAGTGCAGATCAACCACTCGTACCCTACAATCTTAGCCGCCGCGAACCGCGAGCTGACGATGTAGAGATCAAAATATTATATTGTGGCGTATGCCACTCAGATATTCATACCGCCCGTGGAGAATGGGGAGGCACTATGTATCCTGTAGTTCCCGGCCATGAAATTGTAGGTACGGTAAGCCGTGTAGGTGAAAACGTAACTAAATTCAAATTAGGTGATACTGTGGGTGTGGGCTGCTTTGTAGATTCATGCGGACACTGCGCTAACTGTAAGGATGATTTGGAGCAATATTGTGAAAATGGCAATACACAAACCTATAATGCCTACGAGCAGGACAAAAAAACTATCACCTATGGTGGATATTCTTCGCATATTGTGGTAACAGAAGCTTTTGTTTTATCAGTATCCGATAAATTACCTTTAGAAAAAGTTGCTCCTTTATTGTGTGCGGGTATCACTACTTATTCTCCTTTGCGTCACTGGGGAGTGACAGCTGGTCATAAAGTTGCTGTTGTAGGTTTAGGCGGGTTAGGCCATATGGCTGTGAAACTAGCCTCTTCTATGGGCGCTGAGGTAACGATGTTAAGTCGTTCTCCGAAAAAAGAAAAAGATGCTGCCGAGTTAGGTGCAGATCATTTTAAACTGACTACCGAGAAAGAAACCATGAAAGAATTGGCAAACAGTTTCGATTTCATCATCGATACCGTGTCGGCCGAACATGATTATAATGAATATCTGGCGCTGTTAAAAACTAATGGAACGATGATTCTTTTGGGTGTTCCTCCAACTCCTGCAGCCGTTGCCGCTGGTCAGCTAATTTTTGGCCGCCGCAGCCTGGTAGGTTCTTTGGTTGGCGGAATTAAAGAAACACAGGAAATGCTGGATTACTGCGCTGAGCACAATATTACTTCTGATGTGGAAGTAATCAGCATTGACAAAATCAATGAAGCATATGAGCGTACACTTGCCGGTGACGTACATTACCGTTTCGTCATTGATATGGCTTCGCTGGATTAATCTGGCTGAGTATTCAGAAATTTACGTTAAAACGCCCGGGCGTTTTTTTTACAGCTCTACCCTTTTGCCATAATTAAACAGCGAGATTTTACTGCTGCCACCTGGTAATTTAGTGAGCTGAATCTGTGTGCCAATTCTCTCTTTAAGTGCTTCTACATGAGAAATAATACCAATATTCTTACCGGCTGCCTGTAGGTTTTCGAGGGCGGTAATAGCTACATCGAGCGTCTCAGCATCGAGCGTTCCAAATCCCTCATCGATAAATAAGGAATTGATCTGCACCTTCCGGCTCGCCAGGTCTGATAATCCTAAGGCTAATGCCAGGCTCACGAGAAAGCTTTCCCCTCCGGAGAGTGTTGACATCGGCCGTACCACATCTGCCTGATAACCATCCACAATCTGAATGTCAAGATCTTTTTCCGGACTTTTGAGAATGGTATAGCGATCGCTTAATCGCAATAAGTGGCGATTGGCCAGCTCGGTTAACCTTGCCAGCGTAAGCCCCTGGGCAAAACGGCTGAACTTCTTGCCGTCTGCAGAGCCAATTAATGCGGAGAGCTGCTGGAAACGATCATACTCCTTCTGCTGACCTTCGATCTGAATGGCCACTTCCTGATGTTGTTGTTTCAGTTGATTATCTATTGAAAGCACCTGGCCAATTTTACCCTTTTGCTGTTGTAGAGTTGCAAGGGCCTCATCCATTGCCTCCAGTTGCGGCTGTAAAACTCCCTTCGTTTCATCAGTCATTGCTTTGGTCTTTTCTGCCTGAAGCTCTGTCTCTGTGGCGCTTAGCATATTTTTGCCGGATATGATCCGTTGTGCCGACTCCTGCTGCAATTTCTCGGCGGCTATGGCTTCTTCATCCGGCAGGTAGTGCTGCTCCAATTCGCTTAGGGACGACATTCCCTGTTCTATCAGTTTATGCGTTAGCTTTTGCAGATGTGTGTCGAAAAGGGTCTTGGTTGTTAGAAAGGACGTATTTAAAGTTTTCTGACGGTCTTCAACAATGCGGGCACGTTCCTGTTTGTGCTGCAGTTGCACTTGCAGTTCTTCAGTTTTTTCCCTGGATACTTTAAGTTCAGTGCTAAGCAAATGTTTTTCTGTCGACGGGTCTTTGATGCCAAACAGTTCAACACGCTCTGCTTTCAACTTTTCCCACAGCGCATTTTCTGCTGCAAGCTGTTGTTCTGATTGCTCGAAGATTGCTTTTTTATCGACTAACAGCGTACTTAAATTGCTTAATTCTGTTTCCTGCTGACGGAGATCAAGCTGAAGTTGTTTGAATTCCTGATCTGAGTGTTGATATTGCTGGAATCGATCTGTCAGCGTTTTTATAATCGTTTCTTCCTGGTGTTGATCGTAACTGATGCCTGAGGGCTGCAACAATAGCATCACTTGGTCTGTCATTAGCTTCAACTCATTTTCTATTGCTGAAAGCTCCTGAATCTCGGCCTGAATTTGTTTATCCGCAAAACTGATCATCAGCTGTGCCTGTTCCTTTTTATTTCTTTCTGCAGCTAAGCGCTCTTTTTGCTGGTTGAGGATGTTCTGGAGTTTTACAATTTCCTCATGCGCGTGTCTAACCATCTGCAATTGTGTTTTCAATGCAGTTTCCTGACTCAGCTTCCTATGAATGACAGCTTTGATGATTTCTGGTTTGAGAATATCGAGCGGCTTTGGTAGTTTTTCATTGTTCCGGTTAAACTCCGCTTCAGTTTCAGCCAAAGAATGTTCTGAAAGACTGAGCTGTCTTGCCCCCTCCTGCAACTGATGATTCAGTGTATTGATCACGATAGACTGTGCGTCTAGTTTTGTTTTAATCAGCTGCAAGGTCACTTGTTCCTGATTGCGACGTTCCTCAGTCTCACTAACTCGGGATTTATATTGACCTTCCACAAAAGGATGGTGAACGGCGCCACATAAAGGACAAGGCTTTTCTGGCTGTAACTGCAACCTGTCGGCGTCATATTTCTGCGCCTTTACTTCCAACTCATAAATCTGCTGTAAATGATTCAGCTGTAGACTACCCTCCTGATGCTCCTGATTGAGTTTGATCAACAGTTGCTGGGCTTCAGCATCCTCTTTCTGAAGTTTGAGCAGGCTGTTATTTAAGGAAAGTTGCTCCTGCCGAAATTGCTCATGCAGGGCCGCAAGTTTGAGCTGCTGTTCTGAAGTATTGATAAGCACAGGCAGGCTTCTCAATTCCGCCTCAATCTCATCTGCTGTTTTTTCTTCCAGACTCAATTTGAATGAGGCCTGTAATTGCTCAAGAGCGGTGGCTGTTTGCTCTAATTGCAGTTCAGCGAGTTCCAGCTGTTTAGCGCCCTGTGCAACAAGCAGTGCCGCATCTTCTTTCTGTTTGCTATGCGACTGCTGAGCATTCAATGCCTGATCAGACTTTGACCTGACAGCCCTGAGCTGCTGTATGAGCTGTTGAAATAAAAGGATTTGTTTCTCTAAACCAGCATCCGGCTGATGCTGAGTTACCCAATTACTCAGGAGCTCAATTCGTTCCTGAATGGCTTTAAGTTTCTCATTTACCGAGTATTGAGATTTTTCGGTAGCATGCAATTGCTGCACTGCTGATTCGTGAGCAGCGGCGGTGCGTTTAGTTTGGCTTTCGGCCTGAACAATCAGTAAATCTCTCTTCGTTGTTTCCTGAAAAACAGGTTCCATTTGCAACAAAGCGCTTTCTTTTTCTGCAGTCACTTTTCGCGCTTCCTGCAGGGTTATCTGTGTGTTGGTTTCGTCTTTTTTTAATTCCGGATGCTCTAGTTCTGCCTCCTTTAAGTCGATTGCTATCCGCTGCTGCTGACGCTCTATGGTTTTTAACTCCGCTAATGCCGGGCGGTGTACCAACGCTTTTAGATGCTTCTGCAATTGCAGAAACCTGGTTTCATGCTGCGCGTGAAAGAGCTCTGCCGCCGAAAGGTCCTGAAGTAAGGCGTGTTTTTTTTTCTCGAGCTTATCTAGGGTTTGCAGCCATTCTAATTTTTCGCGGAGTGTACGATCTGCTTTTTTCAGCAGGGATTCCTGATCCGAGAGTTCTTTCAGTTCCCTTGTATAGGCTTCCCTCTGTTCGCTGCCGAGCAACTGCACATTGTCGAGCCTGTTTTTTAGTCCATCGAGTTTATTCCGCTCTTCTCTTGCGCTATCGTAAGCAGCAATAGAAATTTGAGAGTATATCCCGGTGTCAGTAATTTTCTCCAGCAAGTCGCTGCGTTCATTTTCATCCGCTTTTAGAAAACGCGTAAAATCTCCCTGTGAGAGGATTACAGAGCGCAGGAACTGATTATAGTCTAGTCCGCATAACTTTACGATTTCGTCTTTCACGTCTTGCAAGGGATGTTCCAGAATAATTCTGCCACTGGATGCATCGGCGAGTTCCATCTTCTGCGTTTGTAGCTGACCATCGGCCTTGCCCCTGCTGCGTCGGATGGACCATTTTGCGCGGTAGGTTTGCTCTCCCACCTCAAATTCTACTTCGGCATAAGACTCCGCCGTATGGCGGGTCATGATTTCAAAGGAATCTTTACTGTGGCGATGTACCCGCCCGTAAAGCGAGACCGTGATGGCGTCCAATAAGGTTGTTTTACCTGCGCCGGTAGGCCCCGTAATTGCAAAGATCCCACTCTCGGTAAAGGGTGCCTGATCGAAGCGGATCTCATGTTCCCCCTTCAGGGAGTTGAGGTTTAGAAATTTGATGCCGTTTATCCTCATCGCTTATCCTCCTTCTGCGCCATATATTCCAGTACTTCATTAAAGGTGAGTAAAAGCGCAGGTTGTTCTTCGGCAGTATAGTCTGTTTCACAACGTTTTAAAAACACTGTTTTAGGATCCAGATCGCTTAGTGCCATGGCTTCTTCTGTTTGTTCATTAAGATTTCTGGCGGCTCGTTTGCGAAATTGTCTAGGGAAAATACGTTCAATGTATGGCTTGTCTGCAATCAGCGAGTTGAGTTGTTCTTCCAAATCGTAAATAACCGTTTCAGTTTCTACCTGTATTTCTACCCAGGCGGGATAAAGCGTATGTGGATCTTCCAGTAGGGCCAGTTTCGTTTTTACGGTTTCAAAATTTCCTTTTATCCTGATCAGCTTGCGTGTACATGGAACTTCGATCACCTGAAGACCAGTCATCTCGTCGCCCTTAAACTCGAGCACAATCACTTGTTTTTTATCGTCGGTTTCAGAAAAGCTTAAAGGAATGGGTGAGCCCGAGTACCTGATGTGTTCCATGTTATTAATCAGCTGGGGCCGGTGGATATGTCCGAGTGCGACATAGTTAAAGGCGGAAGGAAACTGATCACCGCCAATTTGCCCGAGGTTACCTACATGGATTTCCTTTTCACTGTCTGACGTACTTGATCCTGCTGCGAAGAGATGCCCAGTGGCAATTACAGGTATTTTATTGATTTTATGGTCTGTGATATGCTCCAAAAACTGGTGATAATGATCAGTGATCCCCTGTTTAATGCGGGTTTCACGCTCTGCGAGTGTTTCTCCTGCAACAGATAATCTAATATCACGGTCGCGCAGAAATGGCACAGCACAGACTACCAGCTCGAGCCTGCCTTCAGCACCATCAATTTTGATGATCTGATCGGTGAATTCGTCAGGAACCCCACCAATAATATGTACATTAAAATATTTTAGCAGCGATTGAGGAGCATTAAGCGTGCTGATAGAATCATGATTGCCGCCTATGATAATCACCTCTCGGCAACAGGTATTTTTTACCTGTCTCAGGAAATCGTAATAGAGATTAAAAGCTGTGTTTGACGGACTACCCGTATCAAATATATCGCCCGCTACGATTAAAACGTCAATACTTTCGGCAGTCAAGGTTGTGATCAGCCAATTCAGAAAAGCCTGATGCTCATCTGTGCGTTCACTTTGTTCCAGTCTTTTACCAAGGTGCCAGTCGGCCGTGTGAAGAATTCTCATTGTCGACTGCTAAATTAAGCAATTGAAAACAGAAAATCATTGCTGGAAACAATGGAGGCTGTTTAAAATGTGAGCCCCGGTTTCTATCCACTAAATCCCGGGGCACTGGCTGACCAACCAGTTTTCACATCAACATCTCACACTTAAATCCAAACTGGTTTAGGATCTCAACAACCTTTGGCTGCAGATTAGCCAGGCATACTACCCTTAAAACCTTATCCACATCGTCAAGATCAATCGTCCAGTTATTATTGCCCAAAAGCTCGTTCAAAGCTTTAGTGATCATCAGTTGCTCAACAATACCGGCAACGGATGTTTTAAACACCAATACGGTTTTGGCTTCCTGATTTACCTCGAAATCCGCAGATTTCAAGGTTTCTTCTTTTTGTGCTACAGCTTTCACATAATTAATTACGCCAGACCAAAAGTTTTGTCCGAGTAAGCTGTGTTCTTTCATTTCTAATTCTGCTCTCATTTCCATCCCCCTCCCAAGGTTCTGTATAATTCAACTGCAGCGTTTAATTGCGCAGTTTTAATAGTAGCAAGGTCTAATTCACTCTGTAAAGCATTGCTTTGCGCATTGATTACTTCGAGGTAATTGGCCATTCCACTTTTGAATAAAAGATTAGCATTCTGTAATCCGCTTTGAACAGTTCTTACACGCTGATCAGCGATTACATACTGCTGTTTTAATTTCTCTATTTTAATCAGTTCATCAGATACTTCGCCTACTGCAGTCAGTACCGATTGTCTGAACTGAAGCACCGTACGCTCACGGTCAACCATTGAAACCTGGTATTGCGTCCGCAATTGTTTGCGCTGGAAAACTGGCTGTGCTATTCCGCCCGCAACCATTCCGAACAAAGAGCCAGGAATATTAAACCAGTTGCTCGATTTGAAACTATTTAGTCCGCCAGTCGCAGTAATGGTTAAAGCTGGATACATGCTGGCTTTAGCGATACCCACTTTAGCATTTGCCCTAACAAGTTCCAGTTCTGCACTTTTAACATCCGGTCTTAAGCTTACCATGGCAGAAGGAATGCCTGTGCCCAGCTGATCTTGTGTTTTCATGGCATTTAACCTACCATTTCTGATAATACTTTTTGGAAAAGCACCTGATAATATGCTCAGGGCATTCTCTTCCAGATTTATCTGTTGTTCCAGCTGAGGCACCAGTCCCGCAGCAAGCAATTGCTGTGCTTCTGCCTGTTGAATAGCCAGGGAAGTTACCTGACCGGCATCAAACTGCATTTTTATTATCGTCAGTGTGCTATCATTCAGGGCCAGGTTTTTTCTGGCGATTTCCAGCTGGGTATCCAGCATGATCAGGCGGTAATAACTTTGTGCGACGTTGGCTACCAGACGGGTCTGGATGGCTTTCCTGGCTTCAGCAGATTGAAGGTAAGCTGCGCCGGCTGCATTTTTCTGGTTAGCTATTTTGCGCCAGATATCGGCCTCCCAGCTCAGTCCTGCCGAAGCAGTATAATCTTCGATATGGGTGGTTTGCGCAAACTGGCTAATCGTGAGCCCATTCAAACTGTTGTCTGAAGGACGGCTGGTGTTTGCTGTCACCTGAAGATTTAGTGCAGGTACATTACCCAATTTAGATTGTTTGAATACCAGAGAGGCTGCTTCCATGTTTTTTAATGCAATCTGCATATCATAATTATGCTGAACTGCGGTATCAATCAGTGTTCTTATGGCCTCCTCCTTAAAAAAATCTTTGTAGGGAAGAGTTGCAATGCTTGTGGTATCTGCTGACGATGCGCTGTTCCTGAATTCTTCAGGAGCAGCATCGGCAGGTTTCGCAATGTCTTTCGACACTTTACATGCACTCGCGACGAGTAGCAGTAAAAAAGCGATATATATATTTTTAAACGGTTTCATATGCGTAACTATTAGTATTTACATTTTCAATGTGTTCGGGAGTAGGCTTTGGTGTACCTGTAATTTTTTCCTGTAGGTACTGGAAGATTACAAATAATACCGGAATGATGAATAATCCAAGGATAACCCCGCTAATCATCCCTCCTGCGGCCCCGATACTGATCGAGTGGTTACCTAAAGCTGAAGGACCGGTAGCTCTCATCATTGGTGCTAAACCAACCACGAAGGCAAGGGAAGTCATAATGATAGGTCTTAACCTTAATTTTGCAGCTTCCAGTGCAGCGGCAACCAAATCTTGTCCTGCTTTTCTTCGCTGAACGGCAAACTCGACAATCAGGATCGCATTTTTAGCGAGCAGACCTATGAGCATCACCAGTGCCACCTGTACATAGATATTGTTCTCAATTCCTGTTAAACCGATTGCGGCAAACACACCGAACACTCCGGTTGGGATAGAAAGAATAACTGCCAGTGGAAGTATATAACTTTCGTATTGTGCAGCTAAAAGGAAATATACAAAGACCAGACACAGGCTGAAGATGATTACTGATTGTCCACCTGAAGTAATCTCTTCTTTTGTAATCCCAGAGAACTCGTAAGCATAACCTGATGGCAATTGCTGTGCGGCAACTTCTTCAACAGCTCTGATGGCATCACCGGAACTAAAGCCCGGCATAGGTATCGCATTGATTCCAATTGATGTAAACAGGTTATAGCGGGAAGCAGTTTCAGGGCCATAAACACGACTGAGTTTTACCAGCGTATTAATCGGCACCATCTCTCCTTTATTGTTATTTACAAAAATCCCATCCATGGTTGAAGGGTCTGCCCTGTCAGAAATATCTGCCTGTACCATCACCCTGTAATATTTACCAAAGCGGTTAAAATCTGAGGCCTGGGAACTTCCGAAATAAGCTTGCATTGTCTGAAGAATATCCTTCGTAGACACCCCCAGCTGTTCAGCTTTAGCTTCATCGATGGATAAGTCCAGCTGTGGATAGTCCACTTTGAATGAGGTAAAAGCCACTGCGATTTCCGGGCGTTTCATCAATTCACCCAGGAACTTATCAGATATCCCACTGAATTTACTCAGATTGCCACCTGTTTTATCCTGCAACACAAAATCTAAACCGTCTACGTTACTGAAACCAGGAACGGTAGGAAAGGTAAACACGAAGAAGTTTGCGCCTTTGATGCCGGCAAGTTTTCCTCTTACCACGTTCATAATCTCGTTGATATCTTTGACTTCACCACGCTCTTCACTTGGTTTAAGGAGTACAAATGCAACACCCGCGGAAGGGCTATTTGACTGCGTGAGCAGGTTAAAACCGGCAATCGTATTGAACAGCTTTGTGAATTTCTCATTCTGTAATGCCTGTTGTGCCTCATCCATCAGCAATTTTGTGCGCTCAAGAGAAGCTCCGGCTGGCATAGACATTGAGATTGCAATAAATCCCTGATCTTCGGAAGGTATGAACCCTGTAGGTGTTCTTTTCACCATCCATACGGTCCCAAGAACAACAATCAGCAATCCGGCGAGTCCTACCCATTTTGTACGGATCAGGAATCTCAGGCTGCCCACGTAACGGTGGGTCATACTGTCGAAACTGGTATTGAAACTGGCGAAGAAGCGTTGTTTGAAGCTTCGTTTAACCGCTTTGCCTTCATGGTCGTGATGAATCTCTTTAAGGAACAGCGCACACAATGCCGGACTTAAGGTTAAAGCGTTAACCGCTGAAATTACAATCGCAATGGCCAGCGTAAAGGCAAACTGGCGATAAAACACCCCAGTCGATCCTTCCATAAAACCAACCGGAAGGAACACTGCACTCATTACCAAAGTGATCGAGATAATGGCACCAGTAATTTCATGCATCGCCTGTGCGGTAGCTGGCTTAGGACCGATATGTTTATGTTCCATCTTGGCATGGACGGCCTCCACCACCACAATCGCATCATCGACGACAATACCAATGGCAAGTACCAGGGCGAATAGTGTTAAGAGGTTGATCGAGAACCCAAACAACTGCATAAAGAAAAATGTTCCTAAAATCGCAACCGGAACGGCAATCGCCGGGATCAGGGTAGATCTGAAATCTTGCAAGAAAATAAACACGACGATAAATACCAATATAAAGGCTTCTATGAGGGTATGAATTACCTGATCAATAGATTGATCCAGTGCCACTTTAGTGTTATACAACACAACAAACTTTACCCCTTTTGGAAAATCTTTTTCCGCTTTTTTCATAAACTCAGCAATGGCAAGCTGTATGTCATTTGCATTCGATCCACTTAGCTGCTGAACACCGATATTCAATCCTGTTTTACCATTGATTTTTGATTCACTGCTATAGGTATAAGAACCAAATTCAACTCTCGCTACGTCCTTGAGGTGGAGGAATGAACCATCGGCATTTGCCCTGATAATGATATTCTCATATTCGGTAGGTTTGTTGAGCTTACCTTTATATTTGATTACATATTCAAAAGCATTGTTGCTGCTCTCTCCGAATTTACCAGGAGCAGCCTCCAGGTTTTTGTCTTTGATCTTAGACATTACTTCATTCGGTGTCAGGTTGTAAGCCGCCATCTGCGATGGATTTAACCATACCCGCATCGAGTAATCTTTACTACCACCAAAAATCAGTGCCTGTCCTACTCCCGGAATCCTTTTGATTTCAGGAATAATATTGATCGCCGCATAGTTGGCCATGAAGGTCTGATCATAACTTTTCAGATCTTCAGTGTACATAGACAACACCATGATCAGACTGTTCTGCTGTTTTGCAGTAGTTACCCCAGCCTGTATAACTTCTGCGGGTAACTGACTGCTGGCCTGAGATACACGGTTCTGCACGTTTACTGCTGCCTGATCCGGATCTGTTCCCAGCTTAAAGTAAACAGTAATGGCGAGGGAACCGTCGTTACTGGCTGTAGAGCTCATGTAACTCATATTTTCAACCCCGTTGATTGCTTCTTCAATTGAAGGGGCTACAGAACGCAGTACGGTTTCTGCATTTGCTCCCGGGTAAAGTGCGGTTACCTGTACGGCCGGCGGGGCGATATCAGGAAATTGCTGTAAGGGTAGTTTTGTTAGACCCAGTACTCCAAGTATCACCAATAGAATGGAGATCACTGTAGCCAACACTGGTCTGTCTATAAATTTCTTAAACATGATAGATATTATTTATCTTGAATGAATTGATCATTTGTGAATGCTGCTTATCTTGAAGCAGTCTGCACAGGTTTGTCTTTAGGTTTTTCGGGCTGAATCACATCACCATCTTTCAGCTTGTCGATACCGTCAAAAACGATTTTGTCGCCTGATTTCAGTCCAGTTGCGACCAGGTAGTTAGTTCCGCTTGTTCCCATAATGCTAATGGGCTGTTTGCTTACCTTGTTGGAATCGTTCACCGTAAACACAAACATTTTATCCTGAACTTCTACTGTAGAAGACTGAGGTACCAGGATTGCATCCTTATGTTGCAGGCTTAACCTGATTTTACCAGTATTACCTGATCTCAGCAAGCCTTGCTGATTAGGGAAAGTTGCCCTTAGCGAGATGGAACCTGTTTGTTTGTCAAACTGTCCGTCTACCATGTCTACCCTACCTTTTTGCTGATAAACAGAATTATCTGCCAGTACCAGGTCAACACCAGGAAGGCTTTTTAGTTTCTCAGCAATTGTGCGGCCGCTGTATTTGGCATTGAAGGCTACAAAATCATCTTCGCCCAGGGCGAAATACACATGAACCTCATGTGCGTCAGAAAGCTGTGTAAGCGGAATCGCATCAGTACTGGAAACAAGACTCCCTTGTTTTTTTGGCAATCGGCCAACATATCCTGTAACCGGTGCTTTAATTAAAGTATATCCAAGATTGATATTTGCAGCCGCAACACCCGCTTTTGCCTGCTCAACATTCGCTTTCGCAGCTTCCTCAGCCGCCTTTGCACTTTTAAGCTGGAAATCGGAAACCACTTTGTTTTTTACCAAGGGCGTTAATTTCTCCACTTCGAGTTGTGCATTGATCAGGCTAGCCTGGGCGGCATGTAATAGTGCCTTGGCATTGTTCAGCGCTTCTTTGAATGGCAGCTCATTGATTTTGAAGAGTGCTTGTCCCTTTTGAACGGGTGCACCTTCACTTACGAAGATTTTATCCAGTGAACCGGAGATCTGCGGGCGGATTTCCAGATCAACCGTTCCCTGTATAGATGCCGGATATTCTACAAAGGTAGTTTCAGAACCGCTGTGTAAAGCAATCACCGGAAGAGATTGTACGACAGGTGCGGCAACCTGTACTTTATCGCCGGAACATGCGGCGAATAATATGGCCAGAAGTAAAATTGAAGTTCTCATAACGTTAGTCAATTGTTTAACACTGTTAAGTGTATGGGTAAAAAAATGTATATATTAATGATGTTGATGTGCTGATGATTGATGCTTTAACTTATATAAGTTATTTAACACCGTTAGATGATGTGTTAAAAAAAACGCAGTCTCCTGCTTTGCTTTCTGTCTTGCGTTAAATGTTATAACGTATAAATAATTTAACAGCGTTAAGTATTCCATAAAAAAAAGTTTTTTAGTCGTTTATTGTTTTTATAATACCATTGATGGCATCTCTTAAAATATGCTGATTCATGGCCTCATTAGTTCCTTTACGCACCAGATTGATAGATATTAAACCATGAATGATTGACCAGAACGTATAATATTTTCTGCAAATCGTATCGTCTGTTGGATTTTTATCTGTCATGATTTCACGGATCGATTCCCAGAGCAAGTTCCTTCCGGCCTCAGCTTCGGGCATTGTTTTGGTCAGCTCGCAACACATCACATCTACTCCGAACATGAGCTGATAAAGTTCTTTGTGCTGAAAGGCAAAATCCCAGTACGACATCCACATGGCACCAAGTTGATCCTCCGAATTGCTATGTTCAGCCTTCGCTTTTTTGAATTCATCGGTCAGCAAGATATTTCCCATACGAGTCAACTCCAGAAGTATACCTTCCTTATTGGCAAAATATTCATATATGATCGGAGCCGTGTATTCGATTTTGTCGGCAATTTTACGCATACTCAGCGCCTGCCATCCATCTTCTTTCACAATATCTAAAGCCGCATCCAGAATGTTAGTTCTGGTCTCTTCTTTAACCCGTTGAATTCTCTCTTTGCTACCCATGGTAAATATTCTACTGTGTAAATTATCTAACAGTGTTAAACAAATGTAAGACTAGTTCCCATAATAACAATCAGAAAAATGTCACATCGATTCGAATAGCTCCTCAATGTAATTCAAACACCGTTTTTGCCAATAATTATTTTTTATTCGATTGCATAACTGTAGAGTAAAAGGCAACACAGGTGTCAGCCGCCGTCCTGTTTTCAGGAATTATTGAACGTCCAATGCATCTAGGTATAATCCGACGGCGCCTTGTAATGTGATTTTAACAATATAGTTACCGGCATTGATCATTGTTCCCGTATCGGTATTGAAATAACTCCATTTCCCGGATTTGGAAGGGGCAAATTCCACAGCCGACGCTTTTTTCATGACAGTACCATCCCCCGCTAATACTTCTATAGTTCCTTTCATTGAGCGCTGCAGTGGATTATGATATTTCAGGGTTAGGGAATAAGTATCCGCAACGCCAACGTGAATTTGGAACGCGACGCTCCCGCCTGTATTTTGGGTGAATTTCAACCTTTCTTTGGCGAGAAACAATTCTTTAGTCACACCTTGTGAAAAATTCAAAGCGTTGATAGCGCTGTAAGTTGTGGATGATTTGAGGTCGTAAGCTGGTGCAAGGTAACTCGCTGGCTGTGCAGCAACAATGAGCGGGTAAGGCCATTGACCTACTTGCCCTATATGGATACTGCTGTTCTTCGCATATCTCTTTTTGAAAACAGAATATTGCTTTCCATGCGCATTGGTGATAATGGTATTGGTTTGCTCGAAATCTCTAAACCGCTTTGAGATGAATAAGGAATCTCCCCCAGTATTTGGATTTTCAGGTATGATAAACACATCTGCCTCATTATTTACTTTGAAAGAGAGCTGATCCTGAGGATTTACCCTGAACCATTGTGCTCCGAACAAGTTTGAAGGCAAACTGACAAATTCACTACCGATATCCATCCAGGAATGTATTGGTCCATTCTGGGCATCACCATTAGCCTTGTTTATCTGGCCTAAAATCCCCTCGGCGGCCACAGCGGCTTTGGCTCTATGGTCTGTACTGGCAATTGCAATCGCAGAGATGATTGCTTGTCCGGCCTTAACGAGAGGGAAGGAAATGGAAAGCTGACCTCCGGTTATTTTCACTTTTATGGATTTTTTGAGTGCGCCATCATGTCCCGATTCCTTCCAGATATCAAGATCTTTCAGCACAATTTTATTGTTAATGTCAACATCAAATAGTCGCCATCCACTACAGTCTACTCCCCCACCAGTTCCATACCAGGGTTCCGTGAAATATAGTTCTACCAGATAGTCTCCATCCGGTACCGGAAATTCAAATTTCAACTGATCTCTTCCATAACGGAAGGTTTGAAACAGTTTCCAGTCTTGGGTTCCCTGAATCGGATCAAAAGTTCTTCGCTGGCTTGCAAAAAATGCAGGTATTCCCGGGAATTCAGCCGTCCACGACGTAGATCCCCAGTTCTGTGATGATGTTTTTGGCCGATCAGCCATCCAGAGATTTCCGTTACTATCTTTATAATCCGGCCCTCCGGCATTTACTCTATAAAGGTAGGAATAGCCACCCTCAGGCTGGAGATCTACAGGCATTAACCGCGGATCGCTGATTTTGTATAATTCTTCGAAATGAGGGGCAACCGGCAAATGATGTAATACAACAATATCATTGGCTACCGCCTTTCCATTTACATAGCCGATGGCCTGTAAGACATTATAGTTTACCTTAACCTGATCCCATTGAAAATGTGTTCCCCGACCCTGGTTCTTTTTCCTGCCCAAAGAAACATGACTAACATCATTGAATAACTCCACTTCATCACAATTGGAATAGATACTGATGCTGTCTTTTATGCCAGGCTGCAACCATCTACCCGGCCAGGTATGAGAGACGATGTAGACCATAGGCGAAGTTTTAGGTGCATAGTTTGCGCGGTATAGATGGTAAATATCCAGAGGTTCTTCCCAGGGACTAAGCAAACCTTTATAGTTCACCGGTCCTACGCGGTCTAGATCTCTAAGTCCTTCCCCGCCCTGCACCCTGCCCGGATTGTCATGGGAGTTGAATAGCCAAAAGAAATGCCCTGCTGTACGATCCTTGATAGATTCAGCGAGCCTGATTTTGGTTTCCATCAGCTGGCAAATACGTTCCTCACTGTATGCCCCATTTTGTACAAAAGGACCTTCAGTGTGTAAGTCGAGGGTTCTCCATGCACCATATTCCCCAATGAGCACTTGCCGTTGCAAATCACTCCCATAATCAAGCGGATTACCGCCATAGGTACCTGTCCAGTTCTGAGGTACATCCCAGTCGGTGCCCTGTCCACCATTGCATGTAGTTACCTTGCGTTGCGATGAAGCTGTGGGATCCATTTCCCTGATGATCGCTGTACACTCACGTGCGAAATCTTCTGGTAAGGTGCTTTCATTTTCTAATCCCCATAAAACCACTGACGGACTATTTCTACGCTCTTTGACCCATTCTCGCAATAAGGTTTTAAAGTTTTCACGGAATGCATTTGTATCAAACCAGATGTGCGCCGCCATCTGTGTCCAGCAAAGTAAGCCTTCCTTATCCCAGTGCTGCAGGTAACGCAGGTTGTGGGGCTGGTGGGCATCGCGAAAGGCGTTAAAACCGGCAGATTTAATCTGCATTACCCGCGAATAAATTTGTTCGGCAGTAAAGGCATGGCTGTTGCCAAGCAGATGTTCATATTCTGCAATACCGTTGATAAAAAAAGGTTTGCCGTTGATTAAAAACTGCTGCTTATTTTGAGCATCGCCGACTGGCCAGCTAATCCAGCGGATGCCGTAGGGAGTGTTAACTTCGTCGAGCACCGAACTGCCCACCAAGACCTGCGTTTTCACGGTGTAGAGATAAGGATCTGCGGGAGACCACAGATGGGGATGTTCGGCGCGAAGCTGTTGCCTGAGTTCCGCAGTACCCCCTGCCTTTAGCCTTATCTTTTGCTTGTCTGATTGAAGCACTTTCCCATGATGATCGAGCAGTTGTGTATGGATTGTCAGCAATTTTGTACCTGAGCCATAATTTGATACTTCTGTCGATGTATGCAATCTTGTCGGTTGATATTCGGCGCTGGCTGAGCTTTTTTGACCGGAATTGGTAAACTTAAAAATTTCAGAAGGCATTTCATTGTCGTTCCAAATATGTATACCAAATGGCTCGACCTTGATATCATTGGTAATAATCAGAGACACTGGCCTGAAAATCCCCATAGGCTGAGATCCTTCAGAGAATCCACGTTCGGTGGAACTTCCCCCATCTACCCAGGGCAGATCCTGAATTCCAGGGGGATGGTCTGCTCTCACGCTCAAACAATTTATTTGATTATTTAGCAAAATCGCCTCGGTTACATCGAGTGTGAAAGTCGTCCTCCCTCCGGCATGTTTGCCGATGTATTTTCCATTTAAAAATACCGTAGCATAGGATCCAACGCCTTCAAAGAACAGGAAGAACCGCTTGTTTCTTCTTTTATATTCTACTTTGAACGATTTGCGGTACCAGGTATAACCATGTCTGTTTCCAGCAAGTAATCGTCGATAGCCTTCATACTGGTCCCAGTTGTGTGGGATAGTCACAGATTTCCAGCTACTGTCTTTGTATGATGGAAGTTCGAAGCCGTCATGGGAATGGATATCCTGATCTGCAGCTACACTTTTCCAATTATTGTTCAGGTCAATAGTATCCCGCTGACGCTGCTGTTGTGCCCAGCCTCTAAATCCGAAACACAGTAAAAAGACCAGCGTGAATCTAAAATGGCAGAGACAAGAAATACACACTGGTTTATTCATCTGATAATTCTGTTATAATACGCTATAGTTTTCGTGTTAAGCTCTGGTCAAAAACATAAGTTTTTCCCGCTGTTGTACTAAACTTTGCTACTTTATCTCCGTAACGCAACGCACAGTCTGCACCCGCTTTAGAAGTTACCGCTACCTGTTGCAATACATGATCCGACCAGGTGATGGTTAACACAAAGCCCCCTCTGGCACAGATACCTTGTACTTTTCCATTTACAAAGTCGTCGGGCAAGGCAGGCAATAAGTCTATAAACTGCGTGTGACTTTGTAAGAGCATTTCAGCAAGACCTGCAACGGCACCAAAATTACCGTCAATCTGAAACGGAGGATGTGCATCAAACAAATTCGCGTAACTGCCCCCTGTTTTTTCTACCGGACTAAGTAACATTTTTACCATTTTCATGGCATGATCACCCTCTTTGAAACGCGCCCAGAAGTTTATCTTCCAGGCGAGGCTCCATCCCGTACCCTCATCTCCTCTGTAAATCAAAGACTGCCTGGCTGCTTTCATCAGTTCGGGTTGCTTATCCCAGGTGATATCATCCCCGGGATACACCCCCCATAAATGAGATACATGCCGATGTTTGTTGGTGGTGTCATCCTTATCCTCCAGCCATTCCTGCAGCTGCCCATATTGGCCAATTTGATTGGGCGCTATCTGCTTATATTTTTCAGTAAGTACTCTACTAAAAGCTGAATCAGTTTCCAAAATTTTCGCAGCCTGCACACAATTTTTAAATAAGGTACGGATCAACTGATGGTCCATTGTTGGGCCAGCTACCAAACCGCCATTCTCCGGAGAATTGGATGGTGCGCTGATCAGCCATCCACTTTTAGGATCTCTAACCATAAAATCCAGAAAGAATTCCGCGGCAGACTTCATCAGGGGGTACGCTCTTTTTTGCAGGAATTCCTTATCCTGGGTAAATAAAAAATGCTCCCACAAATCCATTGTCAGCCAGGCAGCACCGGTAACCCAGATGCCGTGTGTTGCAGAATTGATTGGTGCGGTAGCACGCCAGATATCGGTATTGTGATGTACTACCCAGCCCTGCGCCCGGTAATAAGTTTTTGCAGTTTTGGCACCTGTGACAGACAAATCGTCGATCATGTCGAACATAGGCTGATGCATCGGAGATAAATTCAGTACCTCGGCCGGCCAATAGTTCATTTCTGCGTTGATATTGGTAGTGTACTTACTCCCCCAAGGCGGGGCGAGAAGATCGTTCCATATCCCCTGGAGATTTGCAGGTTTTGTTCCTGGCCTTGAACTGGAAATTAGCAGGTATCTGCCATACTGCATATACAATGAAGCAAAGGAGGGGTCGCCACCCTTTTTAAACTGCGCAAGCCGGATATCGGTCGGCCTTAAGCTGGGATCGATGCAACTGCCTTGCGAATCATCTGACTTTGGCGGCTCTATCTGGACTGAAAAAGTCTGATAGTGCTGCTGATACTCTTTGAGATGATCTGACTTGATTTTTTGGTAAGATTTACCATTAATTGCAGCTAATGTTTTTTTGCAATGCAGATATGGATTGCCGGAGACGTTTTTATAATTGATAAAATTAGTGGCGCCACTGAGATAAAACGTCACCTCGTCAGCGTTTCCGACTGATAAAACACTGTCTGTTACCATGAGTTTCCCTTTTTCTACCACCACTTTTAGAAAACTCTCTCCCAGCAGTGCTCCGTCTTTTACACCCAGATGCATGGAAATAGTCTGGGAATCGATTTGTCTGAAGCTGTGTTGCTGATGGGGAGTAGACAAACTTGCCATAAAACTTAGCTTGCCTGGTTTACTGGCAGTAAGGTGAACCACGATTACCTGATCTGGCTGGCTCACAAAATATTCCCGACTGTAATCCACTCCACCAATAGTATAAGTAGTTTTCGAAACCGCCGTAATGAGGTCAAGTTCTCTTCTGTAATTACTTGCTGCGTTAGCCGAAAGTATAGCAGACTTCCCGTCTTCATACTTGAAATCAAACATCAAATCTCCAAAAGGCTGGTAATCTGCCTGAAAATGAGGAACCGCGGGCGGATTACTGTTCTGGATTTTATATCTCCATTTACCGTCTAGAATAATAGGCTTTGGCTCATCAGCTAAAATTCGCGCGGAGTTTCGGCCGCTGTTCTTATCTTTCTCCTTTCTGGCGAGTGGAACCGGGTAAACAGACAAATGCTGACTCGTGTCTTTGTAACCCGCTATTCCGCCTTTACCAGAAAAGTTCAGCACCTGAATAGCCAGTACATTTTTACCAGGCTTTAGTAGTTTTCCTGGAATAGTGTAACGACGTGCGGTAAACTCCGCGGTGGAGCCCACAAAAACACCATTGACGTATGTAAAATCCTGATCGCGGATTTTGTTGAGGTCTAACACATAGTCGCGCTTATCAAAGTCTTTCGGCAGCGTAAAAGTAGTGCGAAACCAAACAGCCCCATCCAGTCCTTCCAAACCTACAGTTTCCCATCCTTCATAAGCAGGCACCTCAATGACCGACCAGTTTTGATCGTCGTAGTCCCATGCGGCAGGATTTCCCTTCAATCCCTTTCCGGCACGCATGTCTGCTATCCATTGTTTTTGATTGCCCGCGGGACTTTGCAATCCCATAAATTGTGCATCTGCCAGTTTTTCTGCTGCAGCCTGTTGGTTTGCCGCGAGTAAACGCCTTATTTCCGCCAGATAATCAGCGGCGCCATTATTATCATGTTGCCTGGGCGCTCCCGTCCACAGGCTTTCTTCATTAAACTGAATTCGCTCTTTTGCCACGCCGCCGAAAACCATGGCACCCAGGCGGCCGTTTCCCAGGGGCAATGCATCCGTCCATTTTGCAGCCGGTTCTCTGTACCATAGCAACTCATCAGGCCGCTGTCCATAGCCTAAAAGGGGAAACAGCAGCTGCCCCGATAGCAAAATAAACATCATCAACAGGCGCTGGTACCTCATGTGTATTAAGAATTAAAAGTCTTTTGTCAGCCCATCCACAGACAATTGCTTAACCTGTCTGGCATCAATAGCTTTGCCTGTTTCTGCCGTAATTCTGACCTGGGTAAAGCTTATATTTTTTGCTGCTCTGATTACAAAACCAGTTTTAGCATGTATGTTGATATTGTTGAAACTGACATTTTCTATTGGCATTTCTTCCAGTCCGTTGAGGTAACCTGCCTTTGACGCATCGGCGGAAATATTACTGAGATGTATGTTCCTAAACCGTGGTGTCCTTTCAGAAACCGGCTCTTCTTTTGTTTTTACATACTGCATATCCATCACGATCGCCTGATCCTTAATGTTCTTCATGATAATGTTAGACACCCTGATATCTTCCACTACCCCACCACGGCCCCTTGCAGTTTTGATTCTGATACCACGGTCTGTTCCATCAAAGATGCAGTTGGAAATCACTATCTTTTTTACCCCGCCAGACATTTCACTGCCAATCACTATACCGCCATGTCCGGAAAGCATAGTGCAATTGGTGATGGTATAATTTTCTGCCGGAGCAGCCATCTTTCTGCCCGCCCGGTCTTTCCCGGATTTGATGGTAATACAGTCATCTCCCACGCTGATATGGCAATCAGAAATATGGACATACCTGCAGGATTCGGGATTGATACCGTCTGTGTTGGGCGATGGGGGATTGATGATGGTTATCCCTTTGATGGTCACGTTTTCGCAAAACTCAGGATTTACTGTCCAGAAGGGCGAATTCCGAATGGTTATCCCTTCAATCAAAACATTGTTACAGTTCATGAATTGGATAAACGGCGGCCGGAGAAAACCGCGTTCTATCCATCCCGGCAGATCCGGAGCGATAACATTTTGATTCAGGCGCTTAAATTCATCCTGCCATTTAGAGCCTGGCGACTTCTTCACTTCCACCTCTGAATAGGCCCACCATTTTTTCCCATGACCGTTGATCGTTCCCCGACCAGTAATGGTTATGTTTTCGAGGTACTCTCCATAAAATAACGGCGAGAAATTGACTACATCTATCCCTTCCCAGCGGCTCCGTACCATGGGCAGGTAGTGGTCAAAGTTATCACTGAAATGAAGTTCAGCACCAGCGTCCAGCAGGATCGTAATATTGCTTTTCAGGTGTATCGGTCCTGTGAGATACTTCCCTGCTGGGAAATATACTGTGCCACCCCCGGTTTTTGATGCCGCATCAATTGCTTTTGCGATAGCTCTTGTAGCCAACTGTGTACTGTCATTTTTAGCCCCATATTTTTTCACATCAAAGAAACTTTGTGCAGAAGCAGCAGTTACCATACAAAGTAACAGTAGAATCGAAAATATTTTTTTATCAGCCATGCGCCGGATCTAATTTGAATTTTACATGTTTTAATATGCCTGCGTGACCAATTTCTTTTCCGTCCGCATATACCCTTAATCCCTTGCCCTTACGATATTTCTGGCCATCCTGATCCCAAAGAATAGTGAGATAATGGCCATGATACAATACATTGTCCAGGCAAAACCATTTCCATTGACCTTCGGGAACAAGTGGATAAATTTCGATTACATGGTCTTCCCTAGGTTTCAAGCCCACCAGATCACTGATCACTATGTCTGTAAAACCTGAATGGTTGTAAAACCGGCTCCTTGGATTATCTCCTTTTAGCCATTCCCCATTTTTCTCATCCTGGTATTCTCCAATGTAGGTTTTGCCATTCATCACATGAGAGCGGGCGTATTTTTCAAACTCCTCATAAAAAATTGCAGCCGACATATTTCCCTTGGATTGGTAACTTGTCAGGAGATTTGAGAGTCCTTTCAATGTTTGGGTCGTAGCATAAGGCCATATCGGTCCATCCCATTCACAGCCGTGACCAGAACCATGGGATCGGAATAAGGGATGCCTTCGCTCTGCAGTAGTAAGTCCCCATGGCGCAGTGAAACCTGCAGTGTCGGTTAGTTGATTCCAGGCCTTGCTATATTTGTTGCGGTCTGGGGGCAGTTTAAAGTACCATGGAATAAATCCTATTGCCTCGCGGGCATCGCTAAACTCCCCTTTGGTATTTTTGACTTTGAAAAAAGCAGCCCTGTCATCCCATAAGCGATCATTAACCAATTGCTTCAAAACAGCGGCCTTATGCCTGTACAGGTCCTGCATTTCTCGGTTGCCAGTAATTTTTGCCATACGGGACAGTGCTATAGCATTGCCATACATATAACTATTGATTGTTGGCCTAACGTTCTTTTCCTTTCTGGAGCCACTGATCGACTCCTCCATGGCATCTTTCACATCGTATTGCCAGAACATAAAATCACTATTCTGCCTTTCTTTCTCCCATAACCTGTAATCCTCATCCAGTGCCGAAAGATTCTTCTTCAGAAACTGACGGTTTTGATTCACCAGAAAAAGCTGATATACTGCATCATCAATCCAGCTGCTGAAGTTATGGAAATGCGGCTTTCCACTTGTTTTATCTTCATCCAGCCAAAAATCAATATATCGCTCGGCAAAGTCCTGGTTGTGCAACCATCGTGACTCATAAATGTGATGCCCCAGGCCACTGCTGATCGCATTATATTTCCCCCCATGTTTCATCGGGGTAATAAACTCAGTGAATACATAACCGCGGGGTGTTTTCTTCAGATGTTTTCTCAGGGTCCACCATCGGTAGTAATAAATCTTTTGAATAGCACTGTCTGGGCATTCGAATAATGGAATCTGAGCGGACAGCCAATCGTAGGTATCTGCGTTGACCACAAAGTTCTTGACGTCTTCAGCATCCAGCGCATTGAAAGCTTCAATATCTTGCTTCATCAATTCAGCTCGCAAAATCAATGGTTTATGCTGTGCGATCACCACATTCACATGGCCTGCGGCAAGCATCATACAAAGCGCAAAGCAGCGCATGGCTTTTCTCAGCTGTTTTGTTATATGGCTGACCTGAATACTATCCCCTAAAATACTAAATGTGCTTCCCTTCATTCTCTTCTATTGTTTATTAGGAGTCTTACTCAAACAACCAGTCTATGTCTTTACTTTTCCCGTCAACACCCGCATTATAAATATGCACTTGCTCTGCTTCATCAATAAAGCCCAATATGATACATGCACCCTTCGCAAGAGTCAATGTCTGCGTTCCTGCCGGAAAAGAATAACTATGAATATTGGCAACCGGAAATCCTTCAATCAGCATGGCATTCGACAGTTTTGCCTCTGCCTGCCCGTAATTGTTAGCCGAAGCATCGGTTTCCAATTCGGGTGGAGCTAAATAAGATGCCGATTTTTCGGTAAAAAAGCCCACCAGAACTTTAACAGGTTGTTTGGCTTTAAATACAACTGTAGTTCCTTTTTGCAGCTGTTGTGCAGCGTTTAACTTTAAACCGCTTAAACCCTTCAGTTCCGCAGCTATAGCTTTTATAGCAGAAGCAGTATCAGCGAATACGGCATTTCCTTTTTCCAATTTGTAACGACCTTCCACAGGGCTAATAACCTCTACGTCAGCATTTCTAAATGGAACAATGGCTGCCGACCGACCAGCAGGATTAGACTCCAGTGAATCGATATGACGCTTGAAATTAGCGAGCTCCTTTTGATAAACAGGTAGCATTTCTTTCCACTCGATAAAGGTTTTGTCGACACCCCGCATTGGAATTTTACGCTGTTTAGTTTGCATGCTATTTGCATAGAGATAACTGCTTTTTGTCAGATTAACAAGCCTTGCATAATGTGCTAGGCTGCTTTCGAGTATCGGCACAGCGCTCTTGAGATCTGCCAGACTACCAGAATATTTATAGCGTAAAATAAGCAAAGCCGCTTTTACCTTTTGCGCATAAAACTCCGCCATTTCCTGGTAACAAAACATGTCGTTCCGTAATCTTGCAAACTCATCTTTATCTTTTGTCACAAAGGGCGCTGCCAGATTGATAGCTGCCACAGCTTTGGCACCGTGATCTACTACTTCTGCCGCTACCTGTACAGGCGTCTCGCCAATATGTTTTTCCTTCTTCCAGTCCTTTTCTGCGTACTCAATGATCATCTCACCTTCGGGGGCTTCGGATTCATAAAGCAAGGTAAACAAGCCATATCGAAAAGGATTGATCAAGTGCGTCATAAGCATGCCAAGAGTTAAGGTTTGACGGTTACCATCGGTAATTCCATAACGTCGAAGTAGCTTTGGTGAAATCTCGCCGGACTCTTCATAGGCCGTCAAAATCTCTTTCCCGTGTTGTTCCGACATACCAAATTTTTCTCCTATGTTATTCCCCCAGTACCCGAGTTCCTGATTGCGGTCGCGCGCGGCTTTCCAGGAATACCTTCCCCATGCCTTATACCAGATCCAGTCCCTGTCCATCTCTAGAAGTCTTGTTTTCTCTTTGTTTGACGAATCTGAAAGCCGATCGGCGCTATAAGGCCAATCCCAGTAGGAAGCCTGTGGGTACAAGTGCAGGCCATTTGCGTTGTATACCTGATGCATTGCCAGCACCGATTTCTGGATAAAATCTGCAGAACCATATCGAAAAGGTTCCAGATTAGCCATGATGTGTACATTTTCAATGTGAACAGTACCAATAGCACTCAGCTTGCGATGCAGTTCTGCCCAGCTGCCACGGGGAGTATAGGTGGTTAAAGCCTCGCCGTTGAACTTCGCTTCTGTATACAAATTTTTATACAATGGCAAAGCCGCTTTCATCACCCTGGGCGCATCTGTATCATGTGCGCGAAGCACAATCGGTGGTTCATTCTTCAGGCCCAGTTTTTTCAGTCCGTCCTGTACTCCGGGAATAATAGTTTTGGTAAACCAATCTACATCATCCTGCCCTGCGCCCTCCATCGCTTCACCAAGAGTCACTAGGAGTCCAACGTTGGGGTATTTTTCCACAAAAGCGGCAATAGATTTACGGGTATAATCTGAGATCAGCGGCAACAGAGGTCGATTTCTGTCCTGTGTCTTCAAGCCGTGTTTATCGGCGAAAGGCTTGGGAATTATGATATTATAAAACATCTGGATTACCCAAATACCACGTTTATCGGCTTCGGCGGTAAGGAAACGATATATCTCTTCATTCTTTTTAAATGTAGCATCGTCCACTTCAACGGCATAAGGATAGTCCTTCAACCTAACCAATGAGGAGAATGGATGCCCATTCCATAAATACAACGAATTGTACCTGTTTTCAACCATCATATCAAGATATTTAAGCCAAAGGTCTTTGTCGTAAAACCAGGGAAAGGTATTCTCAGTATAAGGATATTCGTATACATCTCTTCCCGGCAGGTAATCGGGTTTCTGCAAACCTATCGCCGTGCCGCGAAGCACCATTTCGGGCTGATCACTGAAATTATACTTCGCTGGAATATCACCGCTTTTCTTGATTTCTCTGATCATTTCCAGGCAACCGTATAACAAACCGGAATCGTCGGCTCCCTTGATCACGACTGTGCCCTTGCTTAACGTATTGATCGTAAATCCCTCTTTATGTGTATTGGCCTGCGTTGATGATACCCCCCCAAGATCTTCCGTAGCCTTGCTTATCGCAATCCAGTTTGGTGCTGTTGCCGACTGGTTATTTTTTTTAATGGTAATTTGATAGTGCTTTTCTTTCAAAGCTGTAATGAGCTTATTCACTCCATACTGTACTCTTGGAGAAGCAGCTGCCGGAACATTAACGGTGAGTTTTCCTTTGCCTTCGGCAGAGATTGCTCTTATTGGCAATGCAGATATAATGAGGATAATTAACAGGTTCAGGATCTTGCTCATACAGGTAATCTGGCAGTTTTAATTGCCGGGAAATGGAATTTTGATATTTGGTTAGTCACTTAAACAACCAAATATACAAGCTCAGCATTGCCGCTTTTTGTAGCATTTTTCCAAGGTAATATAACATCTTGCCTTTGCCTCAAAGTCTTTGGTCTTGGGCTACAGCTATAGTATGTTCACAAAATCATATACTATTTTACCAATGGCTTTCGGGAGTAAAACGACTTTGTTAAATTGACCTTATTCTTTAACCAATTATAAAAGCCTCCATGAACAACAATAAGCTAAGGATACTGCTAATTCTGCTGTTTGTCAGCGGATTATTTCTGTCTGCAGATGCACAGACCAAACTGGCATCCATATTCACTGATCATATGATTTTACAGCAAAAGGATCGGGTGAACATCTGGGGATGGGATAAAAAAAGTCAAAAGATCACCTTATCAACCTCCTGGGATCGTCAAACCTATACAGCAGTGACCGATGCTAATGGCAAATGGCTCATTAAAATCAGCACTCCGGCAGCGAGCAGGCAGAGTTATGAGATTACCATCAGCAATGGAACCAAAACTCTGTTAAAAGACATTCTTATTGGTGATGTTTGGTTATGCACCGGTCAATCGAATATGGAAATGCCTATGAAAGGATACAAAGGACAGCCAATCAATGGTGCCAACGAGTTTATCTTGAAATCTGCAAACCCCTACATCAGGTTATATACCGTGCCCCGCTCTTCCATCACTACAGCGCAGGAAAACAGTAAAACCTCCGCATGGAAAGTAGCAGGCCCGGAAACTGTTTCTTCCTTTAGTGCCACAGGTTATTTATTCGGTAAACTCCTTCAGGAGATGCTGGATATCCCGATAGGTTTGCTCAACTCAAGTTATGGCGGTTCATCTGCACAGGCATGGATGTCGGCCATGACCCTCAAAGAATTCCCGGATATAAAAATACCTGCCAGGGAAGACAGCATTAAGCAGGTAAGCAGAACGCCGACGACTTTATACAATGGGATGATTCATCCAATTGCCGGCTACGGTATCAAAGGTGCGATATGGTACCAGGGGGAATCTAATTATGAAAATGCGGAACTGTATGAAAAGCTTTTTCCTGCAATGGTAAAACAGTGGCGTTTGGAATGGGGAGGGAAGGATTTTCCTTTTTACTATGCACAGATTGCGCCCTATAACTATAAACTACTGTCGCCACAGAATGTTGGAGAAAACTTCAATTCTGCCTACCTGCGCGATGCACAGCGCAAATCGGTTGCAGTTATCCCGAACAGTGCGATGGCGGTACTGCTGGATATTGGGGAGGAAAAAGGAATTCACCCCGGTAATAAAGAGGTTGGAGGGAGAAGACTGGCTTACCTTGCGCTGGCACATAGCTATGGAATTAAGGGATTTGTGGCAGAAAGTCCTGCTTATGAAAGCATATCCGTAACTGGAAATACAGCGCTTGTAAAGTTTAAACATGCAGAAAACGGACTAAGTACCTTTGGAAAAGAATTGACAAACTTTGAGGTGGCCGGTGCCGACCATCTGTTTCATCCCGCAAAGGCGGTGATCAAAAACGAAACGGTGGTGGTTTCCTCACCCGAGGTGAATGCTCCGATCGCCGTGCGTTACGCATTCAAAGACTTTGTAGTAGGCGAATTATATAATAACGATGGGCTCCCGGCATCCTCTTTCCGCACAGATGACTGGAAGTATTAAAGCGTTAATCTGCTTTTTCATCGGCTTAATTCCATATTGCGCCAGGGCGCAGCAATTAGAGGATTATAACCCCGTTTGGACTACTCCAAGCAGCAGTTCTGCCGAGTCGATGCCCTGTGGTGGCGGAGATATTGGGATGAATGTGTGGGTAGAAAACGGAGATCTGTTATTCTATGTTTCCCGTAGTGGATCTTTCGACGAAAATAATAGCCTGCTTAAATTGGGAAGGGTGAGAGTTCATTTGAGTCCTAATCCCTTTGAAGGATCCCTGTTCAGGCAAGAGTTGGTATTAAAGGATGGTGGAATAGAAATCAATGGAAAAAAGGGCGACCTGAGCACTGTCGTCAGTATTCATGCAGATGTGTTTCATCCCCTGATTGAGGTGAAAATCGAAAGCACCCGGCCGCTGGAAGCTGCTGTAGGATACGAAAGCTGGCGAACGGCAGACCGGCAACTCAAAGGAAAGGAAAACAACCAGAATTCGTGGAAATGGGCACCGCAGGGCGATATCAAAACCTATAAGGATGATATAGAATTTGGTGTAAACGAAGTGCTGTTTTATCACCGGAACCGGGAAGAGACGGTTTTTGATGCCACAGTAAAACAACAAGGGCTGGATGAGATCAAAAAAGAGCTTAGCAATCCCTTGAAATACTTGACCTTTGGCGGGATGCTGAGCGGTGAAGCTTTGACACCTTCAGGGAAGTATACAGGCGTCTATCAAAGCACAGCATTTGAGGGTTGGAGACTCAGAACAAAGCGGCCGTCAAAAAAAATCCAGGTCTCAATGATTCTGCATACCGCCCAAACGGCAACAATTCCCGAATGGAAAGCCGGCCTGACGAAGCAGGTGGCGAAGGTTCGACGGACAGAAAAAACAGCTGCACTGAAAAGCAAACAGTGGTGGAACAAATACTGGAGCAATAGTTTCATCATGATTGATCAGGACAAGGGTTCTCCAGCATGGCAGGCAGGAAGAAATTATCAACTCTTTCGGTACCTGCTCGGCTGCAATGCCTTTGGCAAGTCGCCCACAAAATTTAACGGCGGACTTTTCACCTTCGATCCGGTGCAGGTGGATTCCTCTTTTCACTTTAGTCCGGATTTTAGAAATTGGGGCGGTGGAACGCATACAGCACAAAATCAGCGTCTCGTATATTGGCCAATGCTGAAGAGTGGAGATGCGGAGCTGATGAAAGCACAGTTTAACTACTATCAGCAGGCATTGCATAACGCAACGCTCAGGACCAGATTTTACTGGCATCATGAAGGTGCATCCTTCACTGAACAACTGGAGAATTTCGGACTGCCCAATCCTGCCGAATATGGATGGAAGAGACCTGAAAACTACGACAAAGGGATGGAGCATAATGCCTGGCTGGAATACGAATGGGATACAGCGCTGGAGTTTTGTATGATGATTTTGGAAACAGAACGTTATACAGGTAAAAGTATTGATCAATATTTACCGCTGATCGAAAGCTGCCTGACCTTTTTCGACGCTCATTATCAGTTTTTGGCCAAGCAACGGGGTAGCAAAGCGCTGAACGACCAAGGCCACCTGGTATTATATCCTGGCTCCGGGGCCGAAACCTATAAAATGGCTTATAACTCTACCTCTACTATCGCTGGTTTGAAAACTGTATTGAACAGATTGCTAGAATTACCTTGGACAAGCATGCCGGACAGACTTTCGGCGGAGAAAAGACCCTCCTGGACCGCAATGCTCAATCGTATTCCACCTATTTCTTTTCGCGAGTCTGCCGGACATACCACTATTGCACCGGCAATGAGCTGGGGACGAGTTAATAATACGGAGAGTCCTCAGTTATATCCGGTTTTTCCCTGGGGAATCTACGGCTTGGGCAAAGCCGGACTGGATACCGCCCGAAATACCTATCTGTATGACCAGGATGTAATCAAATTTAGAAGCCACATCGGCTGGAAACAGGACAATATCTTCGCCGCCAGGCTCGGACTCACCGAAGAAGCGGAAAGGCTAACACTATTGAAAATGAAGGATTCCGGACGCCGGTTTCCGGCTTTCTGGGGACCAGGGTATGATTGGGTACCTGACCATAACTGGGGAGGTTCAGGTATGATTGGCATGCAAGAGATGCTGATGCAGGTTGATGGAGATAAGATCTTTCTATTTCCGGCATGGCCCAAAAAGTGGAACACGCACTTTAAATTACATGCTCCCTATCAAACTATTATTGAGGCTTCCCTAAAAAATGGAAAAGTTGAGTTTCTAAAAGTAACACCTGAAAGCCGACGGAAAGATGTTGTAGTGCTGTAGTAAATCAAAACCCAGATAAATACAAATTTGCACATTTCTTTATTTTTCTATGAGCAAAGATACAGGCCCCAGTAAACCCGCTTCCTGAAGTTGACCATTATCCAACCGGAAAGGTGCTGTGGTTTGCATTTGCCTCTCTGATTCCGGCAGGCGATGATCTCCAATCAATCTGTTAGCCCAGGTATTTGTCACTTCTATCTCTATCTTATTGAGGCCTTTTTTAACCAAAGCACCAATGTTGATTCGGAACGGTGGAGTCCACAATACTCCTGCCGGCATACCATTTATTCGTATCGACGCAATGTTTGCTATCTTCCCCAGGTCGAGCCAAAGCTCTTTTTTACCAATTTGGTCTAACAGAATGTCTTTTGTATAAATTGCGGTGCCCGAATAGTACCGTATCAGCGAATCCTGATGGAGAGTCCAATCCGACAAAATATTAAATAAAACCTCTTTTCCCGATCCACCTGAAGCAGGATCAAATTTCACCTTCCAGTCTGATGATATGCTTTTTAAGACCATAAAATCAGGCCAGTTCCGCTTCGGCGTCATACGAGCAGGACGGCTGCCAGGCAACAGCTTTTCTGAATTAGCTTTTCCCTTTGGCCCCAGGATGATAAAAACTGATTCCTGAGGAGCTAATTTTAATGGAATAACTGTCCGATTTTCCAGGACTTTTACCTCAGGTAATAAGATTTGGGTGTCATCTACTGCGTTATATAAAGCTGCTGATGGGGCTATGGCCCTGAAAGAAAAGTTCAGCAAACGGCTATTTTGCTCTTGATTGGCTACGAAATAAATGTCCCGTTCACCATCTTGCCGATGGTTCCAGGCTATGTTTCTGACAGGATTATTGTTTGAGTCAGCCACTGACAAATCCGCAGGCAGGCCCAAACTTTCGAAGGAATTTTCTTTATACGGGACATTGAATGGCAGATCCCCATCACCAGAAATAATCCTAGCACCAGCCGCCCTTAGTGCATCAATCTTGTGCTGTACTTCTGGGGACACATTTTTCCAGTTTGGATCCATAGGATTCTCCCTTGGAAAAATAAGGATTTGATAACTCATTCCAGATGGGAACACTACTCTTCCCTCCTTCACCACTGCTTGCATTAATACATCCGGGTTGAATGAATCGTAAGCGTAGCCATGCAATGGATCAACCCATTGTTCTGGATCGGCCATATTCGCCGAGTGGCGCACTCCGGCGGGTATTTCTCTCATTGGCTGACCCAGATTGGCCAATCGTGCTGCTTCTTTTCTGACTACCTCCGCACCGAAAATACCAGGCAGGCTTTTTACCAGACGATCTGGCAGCAATGCTCTTCTTGGATATTCTTCGCCGGTAAAGACCGCTATATCTACCACAGGTTGCCCTTTCTGTAACATAACCTGGCTGCGCGTGGCATAATCAATCCAGACCTTTCCAGGCCTCCACCAGGTTTGGTCACGCTGAAAATACAGGCCAACGCCATCCAGCGTCATTCCCGGTTTCCTGTTCATCCAGGGATTATGCGTAAACACGTGATAAACCACTTTATTGATTCCCAACGCATAATTTCTGTCCTGCAATGTCTTTAGCATTCCGGGATGCTCGTTCCAGGCCATTCTCACAGTGGTAAAAGCCTCTGCCTGGATAATTGGTTTCCCATAGATATGCGCGCCGGAAATGGCGTCCAGTACATCATTTGGCTTGTCATGGGTTGGACTATTGAGCCAATATTCTCCCATAGGAAGATCTGCCTTTTTATAATGCATCAAGCCATCGCTCAACATGGTTGGGGCAACACTTTCCGCACTAAAAACTACGCCATTTTCCTTTGCTAAACCTGCCAGGGTATGGTAAAAAGTATCAACAACCAGTTCAGCTATCGTTCGTCTTACATCATACAGCACCTGCTCAGATTTCTCAGCACTTTCAATCGGGATACCCGCCATTAGCGGTAGCCAGGGTAACAGATCATATCCCCTTCGCTGTCTAAACGCCGAAGGAAAGGATTCAGACCAGTTTTGACTGCCACATTCCCAGCTATCCACATGAAAAACCCGCAACACATCTTTTGCATTTTGCTTAGCTGCCTGCTTTATTGCCTCTCCATACCAGGAGTTGAATTGAAGTTTTATAGCCTCTGCATTAAACTTATCTACTTCGAGTCCAGCTCCACCGCCACCTGTAGCATTGGTATGCCCGGTAGAAGTATGTCCCATTCTGATGATTGTCCATTTCCCCTTTGGAGCTTTCCATGTCAACGTTCCGCTAGCAGATTGATATTTGGTCAGGTTAATCATCTCTGTGGGAGCCACAACTTCTTTTGTGGGCAACTGATGATCGCTACTCCTCTCGCTAATTCGCCATACCTCCCCATTTTTGCTTTCAAACTGGTTAATTACAGGGGCCGAGGATAGTTCCATTCTGCTTAACTTGAGTGTGGGTTTCCATTTTGCGCCATCCAGATCTTCCGCCCCCGGCAACGAACCTGCCGGATCAAACACAAACCTGAAATATTTAGCCGTTGTAGCCTTAATACTATGCGTAACTGCTGCATCTGTATCCTGCCAGCCATGCCTTGGCGAATGTAAACGACCTAGGGAATGAAAATTGATCCCATCGTTACTTACCTCCATCAACAGACGTTGCGCCTGGAAGCTATTATCCATGGTCGCTATTTTAACACTCCGACAGGTAAAGGGCTGTTCAAAGGCATAGGTGATCCAACAAGGCTGTTCTGCTTTGAAGCTTTGCCCCTTTTGTGCAGGCTCTGCAGCAATCAGCCTTTGTGCCGCAGCGAGCTGATCTTTCAGATTGGTAGTGATGACAGGCCGCACATTTTTTGTCGATATCCCGGCACCATTGAGCGTTGGGAAACCATAAACGGCAATATCTCTATAATACCTTTCGTTGCTTTCGGGTTGAGGGATTCTGATTTCCAAGAGCTTCCCACCGTCAATGTCAACTTGTGTGCTCACAATCTTTTGCATGGACAGCTCAGGTGTAATCCAGGGACCGCCAGCAAGGGCAAAACCATCACTTACATGCATTCCCAACTTCAAGCCTAAACGACCGGCTTCCTGCATCGCAAAACCCACCATATCCCACCAAAGCGGAGTCAGTTGTTGGGCGGCAGGTGTATAGACGGGAGGCTTTGCTGGTCCCTTGATAGACATCAGGTAAGCGCCTCCAATGCCAGCTGCTTTCATCGCTTCAAGATCAGCTCTGATCCCCCCTTTGGAAACGCCTCCCTGCACCCAGTACCAAAATACCCAGGGCTGGGCATCTGCCTTGGCTTTCTCTGTAAGCGGTGCATTTATTTGTGCCTCCAGCGCAAGCGGAAAACAGCAGATAAGGATTAACAATTTAAATAATTTCATGAGTGGCCTTCAGTTCTTTTTTAAATACAGCAATCAGCGTTATTGATATCAGGACATATAGATATCTATGGATATTGAATTTCATATTATCACAAGGTTGCGGGAGACAAACACCTGTAGCTCTGCATATTTACTTCAAGCCTTTTTTCTCAGCTAATTTTATGCTGGAAATCCGGAGCGTTCCACCCTTCAATCCTTCACTATTAGCCGAAAGAATGATATCTCCAGGTTGTTGTGTTGAACGGACAATTGCCAGGCATTTTCCTTTGAAAGCAGAATGCACATCGCCGCGGAATGATTCTAGGCTTGCCTGAAAACCGTTATCCAGGCCTGCTAACTCACCTTCTCCTTTGATGGTAAAAGAGATTTTTGCATCAGCATCCGGCACTAAATTGCCTGAGGCATCAACTACTTTAACCGTTACAAAAGACAGATCTTTCCCGTCTGAACTGATTCTATCACGGTCAGCTTCCAGTATTATTCCAGCTGGCGCTCCAGCCGTTTTAACCGTAGCAGTCAAGACCTCTTTCCCATCTTTTCTTGAGACGGCTTTCAGTGTTCCCGGCAAGTAACTGACTTTCCAGGAAACATGCAATTGGTCAGTTTTTTTCTTTGTTCCGAGCGACTTCCCATTGAGGAAAAGTTCCACCTCGTCGGCCTGACCGTAATATGCCCACAGATCAACCTCCTCACCCACTTTCCAATTCCAGTGTGGCTGTAGATGAAGCACAGGCTGATCTGTCCATTCACTCTGATATAGATAATAAACATCCTTGGAAAATCCGGCAAGATCAATAATTCCGTAGTATGAACTCCTCGCCGGGTAAGCATATGGTACTGGTTCTCCCAAATAATCAAAACCCGTCCATACAAACAGTCCTGCCAGAAACTTATTTTTTTTCACCTCCATCCAGGCTTTCTCATGTGAAGTGCCCCAATATGCCGCCGTATTGTCATAAGCGGATACGGTATAATCAGCATTACCATTTTTCACATACTTATCTTTCCCACTCGCAGGCCAGAATCTGAGTGTATCCGAGCGCTGATAAACGCCACGGGTTTCCAATGCAGAGGTAGTTTCTGTGGCGATAAACTTTTGACCGGGAAACTGGAGCGGGAGCTTTACATAATCCTCAAATTTGTAGTTGAAGCCCAGAACATCCAGTGCAGCAGCCTGAGCTATATAGTTTTTATCATAATTGGTTTCTGTCAGCGCTGCCGTAACAGGTCTTGTGGTATCCAGGTTTTTGACGATCTGTACCAATTCCCTGGTCAGTGCTGTTCCCGTTGTGTCAAACTGCTCACGAATTTCATTGCCGATGCTCCACATGATTACCGACGGATGGTTTCTGTCCCGCTTCACCAGATCCTCCAGATCAGCGCGATGCCATTGCTCAAAATCCAGTGAATAATCATATTTGTTTTTCTTTTTCTTCCACATGTCAAAAGCCTCATCAATCACTAAAAACCCCAACTGATCACATAGATCCAAAAACTCCGGAGCGGGAGGATTATGGGATATCCTAATGGCGTTGCATCCCATTTTTTTGAGCATTTGTAACTGCCTTTCCATGGCCCTCACGTTAACTGCTGCACCTAGAGCACCCAGATCATGATGCATACAAACTCCTAATATTATTGTGGGATCTCCATTTAAGGAAAAGCCTGTAGCACTGTCAAAGGAGAAAAATCGGATCCCGTGGCTTGTCTGGAATTCATCCAGCAAAGTAGTGCCATCATAAATCCTGGTTTTGACGGTATACAGGTATGGATTTTTGGGCGACCATAACTGAGGTTTCAATACAGCGAATAGCTGTTCTACCTGTGTCAGGGAATCCTTCAGCAAAAGCGTTTGCACGGAACTGCTAGCCGTTTTACCGGAAGTATCCAGCAATTCGGTTATCACCTTTAACTGCCTGTTCACATTTCTAAAGCCCCTGTTTCTGATTGCTGTCCGCATACTGATCGTTGCCGCATTGGCGGATACCTTGGGCGTGGTGATGAATGTACCCCAATGATCCACGGCCACGTCGCCAGTCGAGATCAAGTGAACGTTCCGATAAATACCGGATCCAGAGTACCATCTGGAATTGGGCTGCATAGAATTGTCTACTTTAACGGATATTACATTTGTCCTCTTTCCTTTATGCAAAAATCGACTGAGGTCGTACTCAAAAGAAATATAACCATTGGGTCGCTTTCCCAGATAGTGTCCATTGATCCATACTTCACTGTTCCTGTATATCCCGTCAAATGCGATCGAAACATGCTGATTATTGTTTTCGGGAATTAAAAATGTTTTACGGTACCAACCGATTCCGCCAGGTAAAGCACCTCCATCATTACCTGCGGGATGCTGAGGGCTAAAATCTCCTTCGATACTCCAGTCATGAGGAAGAGACAAGTCGCGCCATTGGTGATCATTAAACGCATATTCAGACGCATCTTTTGCTTCACCCAGATGAAACTTCCAGCCCTCATTGAAATCTACATCACTTTGCAGATATTTTGGCGATTGACTTAATTGCTGCTTCGTGCTTTGCACAACTCCAGATTCAGCCTCAATCTTCTTTGCTCCGTCAGGCACAAAATTCAGCTTACTTTTTCCTACTGCCTTAGAAGTAGCCACAGCTATACCTCTCTGTCCCGCTTTATTTACAGCGCAGTAAAAATGATAAACTATTCCTTTGTGTTTGAGCACGAAAGATTTGTGTGCATATTCCTCATCATAAGGCATTGAGGATTCAATTAGATTCGCACCGTTCCAGTCCGTCCAGTTTACCAGGTCTTTGGATGCCGCAAAACGATTGAACGCCCCTTTGCGATCTTTCCAAAAAGCCCCAAAATAAAACATAACATAGGTATCGCCTATTTTTTGGATCACCGCATCTCCTGTTATCCCTGCCGGGTGATGCACAACAGGTTCAGTTCTGAATCTTTTCCAGTTAACCATATCATCGGATACGGCCATTCCAATGCGCTCAAACCACCTGGTCTTTACATTATTTTTTGCGGTATCCCCATTCGCGTTATAATACATCACAAATTCGTGTCCCGTGAGTTTTTTGGCATCGTGGATCACCGTACTTTTAAAAATTTTCCTGTTTTCCCACCAGCGTACATCTTTATCTTTGGAGGTCAGCACCGGTTTTTCAAGCCGCTTCCATTCATGGGGAACCGTGATATCCCGATCTGTATAGGCCATTCCTATCGCCAGATCACCCGCTTCATAACCTGTGGTATTGCCGCCAAAATACGACATCCAATATTTCCCCTGATAAGGTTCCAGCTCGTAGCTACCACCCCATTCAGGTCGCTGCAATGCAATATAGCCAGCTTTTTGATGGGCATCCCAGCTTGTTGAAGCTCGATCCGGCCCGGAGAAAGACAGAATTTTGCCTTTCGTTTTCCAGTCCAGCAGATCTTTACTCTCCGCCAGCCAGGTTTCATAACCTCTTCCGTCGAAAATAATGTAGGTCATGTACCATATACCGTCCTTCCTAAAAACAGTAGGGCAGTCCAGTTTCTTTTCAAGGGAGGAAGGTATTACCACCAGGCCATATTTGAATGGTGTCTTGATCTCCTTATAGAGTTTTTGCATTTGAGTCTGACTAACCGGCTGCGCCATAGACTGGCATAGAGATTTATGGGAGAAAGACTGAAGCAAAAAACAAAGGAAGAGACAAGCCAAAGCCGGATGTATTTTGCGAGATATCAGGCGAAGTAAATAGATAAAATTCTGAAAGTATGTTAGCTGCATATCCTGTAAAGCATATTGATAAAAAAGCGTCTGTCTATTGTACGGTAAGCTGGTAATTTCCTGATCCGGCGGCAATGATTGCTCGTCCATCCTTATACCCGGAAATTGTGAGGCGCTCACCCAAAACTTTACCTCCCTCCCTAATTTCCTGGATACCTGCAACGGGGATATATATTTTTGCCGATGTATTTGCAGGAATATCAACAGTCAGACTCAAACCATTCGGACCCTTTTTCCAACTGGTGGCGATTCTACCATAGGGGGAATCATAGCTGGTTTGGGCCTCACTAAGTCCCTCTACCATTTCCGGACAGATCATAATTTTTTTGAATGCCACACCGTTTTCCTCCTGGCGGATGCCGCCTATACCGCTATAAAACCATTCCATTAAATGGCCTAACATGAGGTGATTATTCGATACCGAGGGCAAAGCCTGCCATGATTCAGTCAAAGCCGTTGCTCCCTGCTCAAGCTGGTAGCCGTAACCCGCAACATCCTTGCGGTTGTTCATATCAAATATTACATCAGAACGTCCTTCCTCTTCCAATACCCGCAAAAGATAACGGTAGCCAATGTCGCCCGAGGTAAGCATATTCTGATTTTGCCTGATCGCTGCAACCAGATTATTTACTACAGCATCTTTGTATTGAGCAGGCACTAACTTCATGTATAATGCCATTGCATTCGCGGTCTGGCTACCTGTAGCATAACTCTTTGTTTCTATATTGAAAAATCTTGCATTGAAAGCGCTTTTTACTTTTTCTGCCTGGTCATGATAACGTTGTGCTTCTCCGGTTTTTCCCAGTTTCAGGGCTGTCTGTTGTAAAATATTCAGATCCTCATGCCAGATTGCCGTGGCGGTTAAGCCCATGGTTGTCAGCTGTGACACGCCAGGTGGATTTGGTCCAAGGTCATACCAGTCCCCCAGTCCCTGGCTTAACAGGTTATTTTTAGATTTAGCCAGAAGATAGTCCGCATATCTACGCATCATCGGATAAGCCCTGGCGAGTTGTCTCTCATCTCCGTACCATTGATAGCTATACCACGGAACAATAATGCTGCTGCTTCCCCATTCGGGAGAGTCCCTGAACATATCTCCCCCCCAGGTAAAAACGGTATACTCCGGCGCGATCTCCGGAACCAGGCCATTTGGTGCCTGAGCCAGTTTCATATCCGATACAGATTTTTCCAGCAGTCGCTGCACCTGGTAGCCATACCTAAGGGAACTGCCCATCAAATGCACCTGTTCAAGCCAGCCTAATTTTTCGCGATGCGGACAATCGGTCAATACACTCATCATATTGCTTCTAATCCCCCAGTCGATCAAATCCGCCGTGCGGTTAAATAGTTCGCTTGAGCAATGAAAAGTTCCAGCCTGTTCCGCACTTCCTCTCAGATGAAGCCCGAGAACATTTTTTATGATCGGTAACCCAGTATCAGCGGTTTTTCCGTCGGGGATTGCCCCTGTGATCTGCACATACCTAAAACCATAGTAGCTGAAACGGGGCTCCCAGATTTCAGTCCCTGTCCCCTTAAGGATGTAAGTAAAATAAAATGGGCTTCCACTCGCCTTCTGATTTACCGTGCCGTTTGGGTTTAGCAGTTCGGCCGGAGTAATTTTCAGGGTATCACCTTTTTTTCCCTGAACGGCTATTCTTACGATACCGGAAGCATTCTGCCCGAGGTCGTATACCCAGGTTGCAGGTCCGACTGCGGTAATTTGCTTCGGACTAAACTCTTCAAACGTTTTTATCGGTGGTGTTGTCTGTGCATGCAGTATTTGCGGGCCTTTTACGATGATTGGCGTTTTCCAGTTCTTATCTACAAAACCGGTATTGTCCCAACCAGTCGATTCTTTAGTGGCATCATAATCCTCCCCACCGTAAATACTGGAGAATATGATCGGACCGGCAGTCGTTTTCCAGCTTTGATCACTGATTACATTTGCCGAAGTTCCATCGCTATAATTGATGAGCATTCTGAAGATCATCTTCGGATAGCCATATTGAACCAGTAATTTTTTATATCTTCTTTTTTGCCTTGGGATAAAATGAAAGCCGTTTCCTAACATCACACCAATCGTATTTTCTCCATTTTTTAGTGCCGCCGTGACATCGAAAGGGACATATAAAGCTTCCTTCTCATAGTTTGTCCATCCGGCATCAAGCAAGTGGTCGCCTATTTTTTTGCCATTGATATGCAGCTCAAAATGGCCCAGTCCTGCCATAAAAACCGTTGCCTTCGTGATCTGCTTATTTACCCAAATATCTTTTCTCAATAAAGGCAGTACATCGTTCAGCGAGCCGCCCGACCTATCCCGTTTCCCCAGGTGTGAGGGCAGTATTCTCGCTGAGTCAGGCATCTCATCATAGGCAATCCAGTTTGCATTGTGCCAGTCGGATTTAGTAAGCAATCCCATTTGCCATTCCTGAACTGCGCTCCATCCGGATTGGTTTCCAAAATTATCCCAGACCATCAATTTCCAGTAATATGTTTTGGTTGCTTTCAGTATTTTCCCACCAAATGGTACCTGAAGGGAGGCAGAAGAAACAACTCTTTTAGAATCCCAGATGTTCCCTTCGTTCCGGTTTAAGCGCTCAGCATCATCAGATACCAAAATCCGGTAACTCTGCTGCAAAACATTACGGATAGAAGATTTTAGCTGCCAACTGAGGCGCGGGCGGCTTTCTTCAACTCCCGAAGGACTATTTTGCCCCTCGCATTTCATATTTTCAATAGCAACAGCAGCCTCCGCAGAGCGATGCCCGGCTATCGCAGTAAATGAAGCTGCCAGATATAGAATGAAAAGGATAGCGACCCTCATGGATAGTTGATGAATATTTGGTTCTCAGATTAACATAGATACCAGCAATCCCGCACATATTCGTCTACGATCTTAGCAAAAGTCTGTAAAAACTTAGCAATGCATTAAACAAACCTTCAACAACCATAATCAGCGGAATAGCGTAATCAATCAGGAATATAAATTTGTTACTTAAAAAAAACCATATTAATTTCACACTTAAAATATTAAAATAAAAAAAGATGAAAAACTTTCAAAACCTAAAAAAAGGAATGTATATTTGTAACTATAATTTAGTTACTAAGTTATGATCAGACAGAATAAGCTCATGACCAGATTTTTAGCAAGGCCTAAAGATCTCACCTGGGATGAATTAGTGTCAGTACTAAACCTTTGCGGATACCAAGAATTACAGACAGGTAAAACCGGTGGTTCCCGAAGAAAGTTTATCGATGGTCATCAGCACATCATCAGTTTACACAAACCACATCCCAAGTTGATTGTAAAATCTTATGTAATAAATCAAGTTATAGACAATTTAACTGATAAAGGAAAATTAAAATATGAGTGATTACTTAAAATATGAAAGCTATACTGCCACCGTGCATTATAGCAATGAAGATGACGTATTCTTCGGTAAAGTAGAAGGCATCAATGATCTGATTACCTTTGAAGGAAGTTCAGTCGCTGAACTTAAAAATGCTTTCCACGAAGCCGTTGATGATTATCTGGAAACTTGCAAGTCTCTGGGAAAGTCTCCGGAGAAGGAATATAAAGGAGCATTTAATGTTAGAATAACTCCCGATCTTCATAAAAAAGCAGCAATCGTTGCCGTAAAAAATCAGATGAATTTAAATGAGTTTATAAAAACAGCAATCTTATATGCCGTTAAACATGAGCAGGCGGTTGTTGCTGAAGCAAAATCAGATTACGGAAATGCCAGGGTCTAGCAGCTGATCATCTGCTACCTGATGATCAGCTGCTCTATTTGCTGTGGCTGATAGCCTTTGCCTGCCTTGTAAAGGTAACGCCTGGAAAAACTGAACTGTCCGTTTTTCCCCTTCTTTAACTTTGTGGTTAGCTCAGCAGGCAATCCTTCTAGGTCACCGGAACAGTAGATGCCCTTAGTTTTAACGATGACATCCCTGAAATACTTTTTTGCTGTCACAGGAACATTATATTCACTGATCCAGGAACTTAGCCCTTCCTCTTCACTTACCGCAGTTCTTTCGATACCGTAACCCTGCAATTGTTCCTGGTACTTGCCACCGGCACCTACCATCAGAAAGAAGGATCCGTCGAATGGCCCGCCACCACCTCCATTGCTATGTTTGATCATGAAGGCATATTGGTCCTCACCAATTAAAACGGCTTTGGGTGCAGGGCATGAAGAAAATGCGCCATAGGCACCAATCGCCGGCTGGAAGAACGTAAGCTTCCATCCCTGAGGGCTGGAATTAAACTTAGCGAGCCCCAATAAGCCTCCGGTAAAGCGCGAAGTTTGGTTGCCTTCCTCATCAAACGCTGAATGATTGATGAACATAATTTTGAAAGAAGTCCCTTTGGCATCTTTGAAATCAATAACGTTGATTAAACGTGTAGCGACACCTGCAGCGTAGGGAAATTCTGATGCAGCATCCTCATTGACATCCGCATATTTCACAGGTTTACATGTCTTGCAGGTCCAGTTGATCAGCTCATTTTTGAAATCCCTTTTCATCTTGTAATATCGCCCGGGAAATAGCTTCAATAATGCTGCCTGCGCATCAAAAGGTTCGGGCATAATGAGCTGACGAGTCGGAATCAAAATCGTATCACTCACATTTTTCGTCCGTTGTAATTCTTCCTCATCAGATTGGGCATAACCAACGTTAACCATAGTTGATAAGAGAATTAAAACAACAATATGAAATTTCATAAATATGTGATTAAAATAAATTAGCTAATCAGGAATTCTCATTCTGAAAAGCCCGGCTAAAATAGCAGATTTTCTCCCACTTTGTATACCTCAATTCATTTTATCACTGCGTCACCAGTCAGCAATCTATTTATGGCTACAATAAAAACAACGCACAAGAATTACCTATTGAAAACCGACTTCAGATAGCTGGTGTTGGCGCTGAAGTTTTCCAGAACGGTTTTAGGTGGATCAACAGACCGCGACCTTTCAATCACGAGCCAGCCTTTCCATTTCATGTCGTCTAACGCCTGTTTTACCTTAGGCATATCGAGCCTTTTATTATCCTGCAGCCATAGGCCATCCTCATCTGTACAATGGATCTGACAAACATTCCTCGCTCCCAAAATGCGCAGTTCTTCGATCAGGTCCCTACCCGCTTTAAGCGGATTGGAAAAATTGAAATAAATCTGGATAGATTTCGAGCCAACATCCTGCAGTAACCGCAACTCCTCCGCAGCAGGCAACGCAGTTTCAATACCAATGATGACACCAGCTTTCCTTGCCATTTTCCCCACCACTTTCAGACGTTCAACGATCGCGGGGCGCAGTTCCGGATTTTTAAGTAAGTCTCCTTTTACACCCAGCGGCAGAAAGCCAACTTTTACCCCCATAGCCTTCATCGTTTCAATACAATCGTTAACCATTTGCTGATAGGTGGGGCGCTCGGCAAATGACTGAGCATAAAAACCAGTCATGGCTATAGCACATATTTCGAGGTTCAGTTCTTTTGCTTTGGCAATAAATTGATTCCTGACTTGCGGATCTGCTAGTTTGCTGTCGAATGTATCTCGATTACCCAAACCACCCATATCAATCTCTAAACCATCGGCACCGATGTCTTTTGCCAATTGTAGCGCGCTTATTTTCTGCCGCTTCAAAATCATCAGATCAATTACTGCAATTTTATATTGCGAAGACTTGTTAGCGGCAAAAACGGGTATTAACGCTTCTGGTAGCAGTATTGAGCCAGTCATCAGAGCGGTAGTAGAAATAAATTGACGCCTGTTAATTTGTTTCATTGTTTATTGGTTATTGATATTGGATAATAAATTCAGCAGCCCCTTTAATTGTTGGATATCAACTTTTCTAATGATTCGAAACTTTTAATGGCATTGGGAGGCAAATCCTCCCCTCGCTCACCAAACACAAAGAGGGAGCTCGCAGGTTCAACCTTGATGGAGGATTCATCGTAATGACCTTTCTGATCTTTGTACTTTTTGGCATTTAATTGGAATTGCTGCTCCAGGAAATCATATAAGGCTGTTCGCTTGGAGACGCCAAAATCATGTCCCTCTGATGGAAGATGGGTATTTTGGAGCTTAGGCTCCATACCATAGTAGCTATAAATTTGTTTCATATAGCCTAAATCATGCTGAGGGAACTCGGCAGTCCAATCTTTTCCGTCAGAGATTACCAGCTGAGGTTTTGGAGCAGCCATGGCTGCGAGCTCGACGGGATTGGTGCCCCCGGCGCAAAGGTAAATTGGCATTCCGCTTTCACAGGGACAGCCGCCATAAAAATAGGATGATACTGCCACTACAGGGGCAGAAAGTGTAATCCGGTCGTCCAGGGCGGTCATCAGAACGGTATGACTTCCGCCACCCGAACCACCACTGATGGCAACTCTGGAAAGGTCAGCTTCCGGCAAGGCGGTCAGATAATCCAATATCCTGATACCTCCAAGCGTCTGCACCGTTTGAGCGAGGCTGCGCCGGTGGTCTTCGGCTTTAAATTGTAGCAAGGATTCTCCCCAGGCAAAAAGGTCGTAGCTGAAAGCCATGGCACCCATTTTAGCGATCATCGCGCAGCGGATCTGGCAGTCGGCACGATAGCGTTGCCCCTCCCAGTGTCCATCAGGGCTCAATACTACCGGGATCGTTCCCTTGTATTTCAATGGGCGATACAGCGAGCCATTTACATACAAGCCGGGTAATATCTCGATCGCAATATTTTCAACCGTATAACCGTCTAATGTCCTTTTATGGCTGACAATGGCTGCCGACTTAGGCTTGGGTGGTAATGGAGATAGTTGTAAGGCACTGAACAAAGCTGGTCGTAATATATGCTTCCGCCGCTCCCAAGTGGATTGATCCGGCGTAGCAGCGGCTAGTCTGTCTAATTTTTCCCAGCCCTCATTAACTTTCCACCTAAAATACTCATAAGGCTTCAGCTTGTACACATTGTCTTTTTCAAAATTCACTTTCAGATCAAGAGGTGTCAACACCGCCGTCAGGGTTGCGTTCACATTTTCCCGGAAACGCCATTGCGCATAGTCCACCCAGCGATCTTTAACCTGTTCCAGGTTAAACTTTATTTTCACTTCATACTGCTGCTCAATCTGATGCAATACATTGGCCAGCGGCTCCCTGTAATTATCGTCAGAACGCTGCGCTACGGCCTGCATCCCGCAGCATAATAAAAGGGTAAAAAGCAGAAAGAAGAGAGAATTTCTCATGGCTCTTCAGATTTTATAGTTGTAATCAGCGGTGCGGTATAGCCCTTTAATGATGGCCAGAGTCCATTTTTGATTGTTTTCAATTTCAACTGATGTGGGTCTGCCACCACATGCCTGATTTTTTCTCTTCTCCAGGTATAAACAAAATGCAGCAGGCCATCGGCCGTCTGGATTACCGAGGGATAGGAATACTGGCTGATTGGAGAGTCTTCAAGGATCAATGCTGCCTCCCAGTTTTTGTCGCCTCTCTTTACGGCAACATTTAAGGGGGTTCTTGGTCCCTTAGCCAGATCTCCGGGAGGCAGGACATGATTGTATACCAGCACATCACGACCATCGCTCGTCGTCAGCGCGTCGGTCCCGGAATTATTGTTTGGCAGCGACGTCTTCGAAAGGGCAGACCAGGTTTCGCCATTATCACGAGAATAAGCTGTAACCAAAGTCCTGTTGCGGCTTCTTGCCAGTAGCTGTAAATTGCCGTTTCCATGATCCAGAACACTCGGCTGGATAGCCTCCAGCGTTTTACCCGCATCCGGAAGTTCTACCTTGCGCCAGGTTTTTCCCTGATCTGCAGTCACCTCGAAATGAAGCTTCCATCCACCTTCGCCCTCCGTACTTGAAGGACAGATTAGATTTCCGTTCGAAAGCAATACCGGTTTGTTTTTAACGGGTCCGATAAACCCTTTGGGCAGCCGCTGGGGCTCAGACCAGGTTTTGCCATTATCCGAAGAACTGCGGAGCATCCCCCACCAGGCAGAGGGTTTAGGGCCAACCTTGTAAAATAACAATAACTGCCCTCCGGGAACCTGATATAATACCGGATTCCAGGTTGGCAACCTTGGCCCCGATGGCTGTATCCCATTGGCAACACTGTATGGTGCTGTCCATTTACCGTTTATCAAACGGCTAACGTATATTTCCACATCAGGATGACGCTCCTTGGTACCTCCAAAAAAAGAAACCACCAGACCTTCCGGCGTCTCTGCGATAGTGGCGGAGTGACAGGATGGAAAACTGGCTTTATCGTAGATAAATTCGCTCTTAACTATTCCATGTTGCCATTTTTGCACTTGTGCATCCAGCTTTAATGCAACAATTGATACCATGAACCACAATATGATACTTTTCATAATTTCTTAATTTAAATAATCAGCCACACAACAACCCTTTTTCTTATCTCTCCGGGTTTTCTATCATTTTTCCGTAAAGTGATACTCCCCTGAACCTATCTCAATCATTGCCATATTATCTTTTAGCCCCAGTACCTTTAGTCCATCAACCTGGTTGAGCTGCTGACCACTTTCCCGCAGGTTTTCCTCCGACCGGACTGGTATAAAAACTTTGGCTGACGTATTCGCGGGGATGCTAATCTTCCAGCTAAGATTATTACCAGTATTTTTCCAGCTACTTTTTATCAATCCATATCCCGATTGATAGCTGGCATCTACTTCAGTTAGCCCTTTTATAAAATCAGGTTTCATCACGATTTCCTTGAACCCTGGAGAAGCCGCTTTTATCCCTGCCAGGTTTTCATAATACCAGATCATCAGGTCGCCCAGCAACATCACATGGTTTTGGGAATTCATGCCCGGATCGGCCGTATTTCCATTCCACAGTTCCCAAATGGTTGTGGCGCCATTCTCCGCCATATAACCCCATGACGGATAACTGCGGTTTGTAGCTAAACGATAGGCCAGATCAGGGCGACCATTGCCCGACAGTCCCCTCATCAGCCATTGCGTACCGATAACACCAGTGCTGATATGTCCATTGTTTTCTAATTCTATCTTGTCGGTGATTTGTTTAAAAATCGACTCTTCCTTTCCCTCGGGTACTAATCCAAAACTTAATGGCAGCAAATTGGCCGTCACAGCGTTATTGCTATATCGGGTCATATTCTCTAGAAGAAATTTTTTATTAAAGGCTACTTTGACCTCTTCCGCCAGTGTCTTATAGGCTCTGGCATCCTCCGTAAAAGACTGTAATAAAGCAAAATCTTTCATCAGTCCCAGCAACCTGTAATAGGTTGCCGTAGCAAGCAGTGCTCCATCTGTTTTCCGTGCAGGATCCTTGGAAAAAATCATTTCCTTCGCCTCTGGTGGCACACACCAATCGCCATATTTATCTTTGCTGATGATGCCATCCTCCATGTAATTGTCTTTCATATAGGCCATCCATTTTTTCATGGAAGGATAATGTTTGATCAGTGGCCGTGCGTCGCCAAACTGCTGATAGAGCATTTGCGAAATCGTGAGATAGGTAGCTGGCCAGGTCACATTATCACTATAGTATCTCCAGAAAGCAGGCGCTACATCAGGTATGCTTCCATCCGGTTTCTGTGCCTCTTCTATGTCGTCCAGCCACTTCGTATACAAACGTACATTATCAAAAATGAAGCTTTCTCCGTAAGCACCTGTGGTTCGGTCTCCAAGCCAGGGCTGACGTTCATTCCGCTGCGGACAATCTACGGGCATGCCTTTATAATTACTGTTGATCCCCCAACAGACGTTTTGGTAGATTTGATTCAATGTTGGGTTCGACGTAGTGATTTGCCCTGTGGTACGCAGGTTATCATAAACCACACAACCGGTAAAATCCTTGAGCGATGGTGTTCCCGGATATCCGGAAATTTCCACATAACGGAAACCATGATAAACAAAACTCGGCTCCCATAATTCCCTACCCTTCCCTTTCAATGTATAAGTATCCGTTGCTTTGGCATCACGAAGATTGCGGGTAAAGAGCTCCCCCGAGGGAGTTAAGGTTTCTGCAAAACGCAACTGAACCGTTTGTCCGGCTTTTCCAGATACGGCGAACCTTATCCATCCGGCGATGTTCTGGCCCATATCCAGCATATAGGTCCCTGGCTTTATTTTTTTTAGGGATACTGGCCGCACTGTGTCCATCACCTTCATGTTTTCGTTCATCTGTGCGACGGCTATCCCGGCAGGTTCCTGTACATAATCTGCCTTCTGCCAGTTCTTATCATCAAAGCTGATGGAAGTCCACCCGGGCATTTCCATCATAGCGTTATAGGCCTCGCCGTCATATTCATTGTTGCTCCGCAAAGGACCATTCGCCGTCATCTTCCAGCTGTCGTTTGTACTCACCGATTCACGTGTTCCATCCGTATATTCGATATCCAGATTGAATAATATTTTGGGATAGCCGAAAGTCTTGATTTTATAAGGTTTATAAGCTTGCCGCATTGTGTAAAAACGGCCATTACCCAGCATGGTCCCAATGGCATTTTCTCCCTCAACAAGGGAGGAAGTAACATCGAAGGTGTTGTATTTAATGCTTTTGTTATAGTCTGTTGGCCCAGGAGCAAGCACCTGATCTCCAATCTTGTGACCGTTAATGTATAATTCATATAAGCCAAGGCCAATGATGTAAGCTGTGGCTGTTTTTATCGGTTTGACCGCCTTAAATTCCTTACGGAAATACCTTGCTGACAGCCTCGAAAACTGGGTCTCACTATCGCCTTTCCCTACATAGTCCATTCCAATCCATCGGCCTTTCCAATCGCTGGCATTCAGCAAGCCCACGCTCCAGTATCCGACATCCGACCAGTTGCTTTCTCCTTTGTTGCTCCATATTTTAACTTTCCAGTAGCAACGATTTCTGCTTTTCAAGCCTTTACCCCGATAGACTACATTTATGGAGGAATCGGATCTGATTTTTCCCGAATCCCATAAATCTGCTTTTCCAAGGGCAAGGTTTTCCGTGGAGGAAGAGACTAAGATGTGATAAAAGGTTTGCCTTGCGCCGCGTTGTTCTGTTTCGATCTGCCAGGATAAACAGGGAGCCTTTACATCGATTCCCAATGGTTTTTGCCTGCCCTCGCATAACAGATGGCTGACCTGGAGTAGAGGATCTGGCAGAGCAGCAGCAAGTGCACCAAGTGGTGACAGCAACAATTGGATAAAGCCTAGTTGAACAACCAAAAGCCAGCAGCATATCACCGATCGGATAGCTGACTTTTTTGCAAAAGCAACGCTAATCATTTTTCCGGCTCCTTTCTGTATTTACTCCCGAATGGAGCTTTTCTTTCCTACCGGAGGATTTAGTCTTATTGCCTGAAAATGACAAGGTAGCAGATTGATTTTCTATTTCGCTCGAAAAATCAAAATACAACACTATTTGCTTGGCACGGGTTGGCTCTTTCTCATAATCGTAGTAAATGTTTTTCATCCCCATCGGACCTGTGGTTTCAGGTTTCTGCGTCTTGGTGCCTATACCCGAAATCGCCTGCATAAAAGACAGGTCGCCCTCGGGAAATGTAGCCTGCAGGTTGCCATAAGTATCATCCTGCTTCTTTGGTGTATACAAGCGGAAAAACATGTCCTGTTGATCAGTGACCACAGTAAAACCCTGTTCCCTGCCTTTTACTTTTAGCCAATACAACTGGTCGTGGTAGCCTTTAAATTCGGGATAATCACCCCAACTTTCTCCTGTCGATGCATCGTTATATGTTTTATTCCAGATACCAAATCGATTTCCTCTTCGCCTGTTTTTCCATACCCGGTAAGGTCCGTTGCCTAAATAGCTAACCCCTTTCATCTGCTGCTCGGGGAATGCAAAGTTTATCCCGGCAAAATTGGTAAAGTAAGCACCGGGAAAATACTGCACCTTCAATTTGACCCAGCCGGACGGGTAAATGGTCCACTCCAAAGTATTGTATGCTGATTTCCTGTCAAAGGCCGATGAAATCACCAGGCTATCATCTTGCAGCCGGTACCTAAAATTCCTGAAGTTATTTTCTCCCTCCTGCAATACCGGCCCATCAGATAGTGGAATCAGGCCCTTTTTATTGCTTACTTTTTGCAGCAAACCAGATTGCCGGTCGAATCGCAATTCTATATCTTTCACCTTGACGGCGAACAGGCTTTCACTTTCCGCAATGGAGATCTTAACCTCCCCCCTTTTTTGTACCGTTTGTCCAGCCAGATCTGAAGGCAATGCAATCGGATAACTCCAGGTGAAAATCTCTTTTTGATAAGGATCTTTTGCCGTCAGATACAATACGGTGTACTGTTTCCAGTTTCCGGGTAGGGATACTTTCAGGTTTCCTTTTTGTAAAGGTGCTATATCAGGTGAGCTAATTTTCCCGGAATCTGAAGCCAATACATTCTTCCCCGAGAAGGCTAGCTTTTCCAGCTTCCAACTGAAAGTGCAGTCTTTCAAATTGGTGAAATTATAACGATTTTCCAGGGTGATGACGCCATCAAATTCGGGCGTTATTTCTCTGTGCTCCGGATATACCGGACTCCATATTTCCTTGATGGCATAGAAACTCCCTTCTTTTTCATGATAAGGACCCACGACCCCATCTGCTCCGTGATTGCCGTCGGTATCAATTACCGGCTCTTTGTCTTTCTTGTCGGTCCGCAGCACGCCCTGATCAGCAAAATCCCATAAGAAACCGCCTGCCGACAGGGGGTTGAGCCACATGGCCTTCCAATAATCTTCTAATCCGGCACCATGTCCCCCGTCGTACATGCCATGCAAGAACTCAGTAGGCATCACAATATCGTGTCCGTTATCGTAGTTCCCTATTCCATAATTGTATTCTCTGTAGTGTTGCGTATCGAAACCTCCAAACAGACTCCAGGGATGGATAACCGGGCGTTGCTGCAGGTCTTGTTCCGCAAATAAATGGTCCAGTTCAAGGTTGTGGCCACCCTCGTTCCCATTGGCCCAGAATACAATGGAAGGGTGATTTTCATCATGAACAATCATCTCCTGTAGCAATTTAGATCCAATGGTTGTATCATAATTACCATGCCAGCCTGCCAGTTCATCCATCACATATAAGCCCAAAGAATCGCACATGTCCAGAAAATGGCCATCAGGAGGATAGTGTGACATACGGACAGCATTCATATTCATTTCTTTCATCAGCAGAATATCTGCAACAGATAATGCCTTACTGGTCGTCCTTCCTGATGTAGGCCAGAACGAATGACGATTTACACCTTTTAACTTGATCTTCACATCATTGATATACATTCCATCTTTTGCCTTGACCACAATGGTGCGGAATCCTATTTTTTGGGCTACATGATGCAGTAATTTGCCTTGCGCATACAGCTCCAGGTTTACGGTATATCTTTCCGGGAATTCGGCCGACCATAGTCTCACCTGATCAAACTTTACCTGGAAGGTTATCGATGATGCAGCTGATTCGCTTTGGAGGGACTCTGTGAACACTGTTCCCACAGATTTACCTGACGCATCGGTCAGCCGCAACTTTAACTGGTCGGCCTTCCCTATATAGCTCACTTTCGCTTTGAGCGTACCATCTGCTTTTGCATCCAGCGATGTCCTTTCGATATGGCTGACTGGCAAAGCCTCCAGTAAAACCGGTCTGAATATTCCACCAAACAACCAGAAGTCTCCCTTGCGTTCTGCCTCATTTACCGAACTATCCGCAGAATGTTTGGCGACGGTAACCTCCAGCAGGTTTGACTTTCCATAAGCCACTAAAGTGCTGACGTCATAGCTGAAAGAATAAAAGGCGCCCTGATGTACCTTGCCCACAGACTTTCCATTGACTTTGACTTCCGTATCGGTCATTACCCCCTCAAAAACAAGCTTCACCTGTTTGTTCTTCCACGCTGCTGGTACAAAAAAATGATGTTTGTAAAATCCCTTTTCTTTGCCCCTTATACTATCCGCCGCAAATCCGTAATCATATTTCCCGAAGCCCTGCAGTTCCCAGCAGGATGGCACATTAATCTTCGTCCATTTACCTGAATGCTGGCCTTCGCTGCACATAAAATCCCATTTTACGCCATCATCTTTGCCATGCCCTGAAAGATAAATGGTCTCCGTCGTATTGGCTTTTGCTTCTTCCGCCAGACCTTGTGCATTAGCCTCATTTATCCTGCAGAGCAGAAAACAAATAACCAGCACACCCCGCCACTGAGAAGAATCAGAAATAGTTAAAATATAATGTTTAAGCCCGGTAAAGGTCATAGATTGTCAGATTTGAAAGAGGTGATATAATAAACCGATTCGGGATCTGCTTCTCCGGCATCCCTAACATCAAAGTTTTGATCTGTAGCGGTGTCTGTATTCGGAAATCGGTTTACCTCTCCCGTCCTGAACACTACTCTTTCAATAGCAGCCACGGGCGCAAAAAACATCTTTGTCCCTTTTGAAATGCCATTAACGCTCAAATCATAAGAACGTGAACCTGTATTCAATACTACTTTAATGGTATAGGCCTGATTTTTCTGATAGGCAGTTAGCCCCGAATAGCGATAACCGGCTTTGGTCTTCAGCATGCTATCACGGTCAAATACTAGCCGTACCGCAGCCTGCCCTTTTGCATCAGTAAACTCGATATGTAATAAACCTTTATCAGACTGTGCGGGTATGATAGTGAATTCAACCGACACCAGTTTCCCGCCCTGCAACACGCGCTCGGCCTTTGCGTAATCAAATTTATCCTTGTCATGCAGTGCCAGTGCTTTCTTCCCATCCGGCGACTTTTCTATCCTTACAGCAGCCCATAATGGAGAATAGATATTCCAATATTTCAACGCTGTTCCCGCTAGCATTTCGCCAAACTTTTCGTCCACAGCCCCATTAACCTTGTCGGTGATGGGAACCGGAACAGCAGCCACCCACAAATCCTCCTTATTCATGCTATAGGTCACCCACATATTTCCATCTGGTACTTTTCCGTCTCCTTCCTGAATACCGCGGATATATTGGGGGCCATAGGATTTGAAATTCCCACCATAACGCATGGTGGTTATCTCCCCGTTCAGCAACAGCAAATTCTTGTAATTTAGACCGTCATCACTCACAGATACTGCCATTGGCCAGCGGAATTCCGAAGGGTTATACACCGTTGCATATCTTCCATCCCCCGTCTTTTGCCCCCAGATCTTGGCATTGCTGTTAACGAAGCCGGGCGCCCTTAGCGGGTTGTATTGCCAGGTTTTTCCATCATCATTACTCACTGATGATAAAGCATTTTTCCATAATCCCACCACCCTATGGTCTGATAAATGATAAAAACAAAAAGCTTTTATTGGTCTCTTCAACGGGATCAAGGGATCGTCGCGATCCGCTTCCTCTACCCATTGTTGCATCATCAATGGCTGCGCTAGCAATTCCCTGCAGGCGGCAATAAATCCTTTATCCTTACTCTCTGTATACAATGGATAAGTCGATTTAGATTTGTCCCAGGAAGAATTGTTGCGGATAAAATAGATGGGACCATATTTGCCGTCGGTATACATCTCCCTCACCACCCTGCCAATTCCGTTACCATCATTAGGGTCATCTTTAGCGTCCAGTGCTACGCCATAAAAGGCCTGCACCAGTAACCGGTTTCCCTTAGTTGTATAAAAACCGATACGCTGGTGCATTACCGCATATAGATCCTTCGCTACACCCGGGTAGTCCTTTTTCGTAAATCCATCCGGCACACGATAAGGAGGAAAAATCACCTTTGGGGCCGACCATTTGTAGCCATCCTTAGAAGTAAGCAGTAAGGATTTACCCGGCGGAATATGCTCTCCAACGGGATTGCTGAGAAATTCCAGATAAAAAGTATTGTTCCAATAGGCCAGCATCGGGGCATGATTATAGGTCCAGTTATGTCCACCCGCAAGTTCAGGATGTTCCCTATTGGCCCTAAAGACCTGAATATTATGTACGCCAACTGCCGGTTTCAGTTGCCCATGGTGATAATCGACGTTAGAAAGTGTAGCACCGGTATAACGTACAGTATCCTGGGCCGAAATTCCAGAACGCAGCATCAATACAATTGCGAAAGTGATCCCTGTTGTCCTCTTTATCATTTGGCGCTTTTATTTGTTGATTCCTTGATTAACTGTCTCAGGATCTTCATCCTGACTTTCACAATCGTCCCGTGTTTATGTCCCTCGGGAATGCTCGTTTGCGCAGAGATATCCTTGAATGATTTGAAATCATTGGTTTCAACGGCTGCATATCGTTTTTCTCCATAAGCGTCATAGTAAATCAACCACTTCTCCTTTAGCCCGATCACTGCTGGCCCTTCTGTCAGCTTGCCACTGAAAGGCGCTGATACATTACGAAATGGACCCACAGCTGATTCACTAAAAGCAACTTTGAGATTGCGGTTGGCCCTGGTATTGTCTTTGAGCACCAGCACGTAATCTGACTTCGCTCGTTTTACAATCATTGCATCGATTACACTAAAGCCCGGGTCCGCAAACAGCTGACCTTTACTGAATGTCCTGAAATCTTTGGTCCTGCTAAAGTACATCCGCTGGTTATTGTCTTCCTCCTCTGTTCCTTTCGGAAAACGACCGGGAATAGCCGATGCCCAGATAATGATAAAATCATCAGCCTGTTCATCATAAAAAAGTTCCGGCGCCCAAACGTTGACCGTTTTTGGCTCATGTTCCATTACCTTGATCAGTCGCTGTTCTGACCAGTGGATTAGGTCTTTTGAAGACGCGTAACCAAAACCAGCATCGCTGCGCCAGCTGCTTGTCCATACCAGATGAAATGTTCCGTCAGGCCCCTGAATCAGCGATGGATCGCGCATAACCTTTTGTTTACCAACCTTGGGTGCTAAAAAAGTACCAGGAAGTTCTTCCCACTGCAGTGCATCCTTGCTGTAGAGCAAACGCAGACCATCCGTCGCCGGTTCATGAAAGGATGTAAACAGGTACGCCTTCCGGGAACAGGAGCAGCAAAAAAACAGCATTATAATCAGCAGCTTTCTCATAAACTTAATCGGTACGTTCCAAAATCAGCACCCAATCGTTACCCGCCTTTTCTTCACCCGGAGGATCAAATTCCCGAATTCCCGTATTCTCAACCTTTCCGGCAGCCGTAGTTTTGCCATTCCGGGGATTAAACCAGGAGACACTCAGCTCTTTTCCTGATATTTTGCCCATATGTAGCAAGAACTTTCTGCCGGAATAGGTATAAGCCATCACATTATCGACCCCTCGCAACACCATGATGCGTTGGTATTTTTCTCCCTTATTTCCAGCCACAAGCTGCTGATCTGGGACACTCTTTTCATAGGCATGGGATAACATGAGCTCTTTAAGGTAAACCATTTGCGCGGCACCAGGCGCCTGAAGCGCATCCGACCAGAGTTCATCAGATCCATATGCCGTCTCTTTATCTGTTTTCTGATGCATCTGCATCACAGAATTTTGTCCGTAGGTATAGCCAAAGGCCCCGGCAAAAACCGACCAGTAGCCATATCTGCGAACATCTGCGGCTGTCCATCTGGGTTCCTTGATATCATGCAAACCCTGAGGGATTCCCTCGTAAGATGGCTCTCCATCGATCGTGGGCTTAATTGGTTTCTTGTCATAATCACTTTGGATGTACTTCCAGTTATCCTCCCCATAATGCAGCTTTTCTTTTACAGACGTATCCTGATCGTATCTTCTGTGGCCCGACTGTACCATATTGAAATCTAACCAGGAAGCATTGTGAAACCAATAGGAAGATTGGGTGCGACCCCTGGGATGAAAAGTAATCAAGTGTTCATGATCATTCGCCCTCAGTGTTTCGCCAATTGTCTGCCATACTTTTATCGAATCGCTGCCATTGATATCCCCACCGTTGAGCCAGATGATATTTGGCCGGTTCCGGTAACGTCGGGCAAGAAATTCTGCATAGTGTTTTGCTTGTGCGGGACTCACCGCTCCTTTTTTTACATTAGTACCCCAAACCGGCACCAGGGCCATATACAAGCCTTTTTCTTCGGCTTTACTGATCATATAATCTATGTGTTCCCAGTAGCTATACTGAGCCGAATCTTTACCTGCATTTGCAGCAGGTGTATCTGGCCGGCTCACATCTTCCGAGATCAGCGCCAGATTGCCATATTTGTTTTTAGCAGACAGCTGGTGTAATACCATCACCTGTATAACGTTGAAACCCTTTTTTTGCCGGTCTTCCAAATATTGATCCGCCTCCTGGCGGTCCAGTTTGCCAAATAACAGCCAGCCTGTATCCCCTAACCAGAAGAACGGTTTGCCATCAGCCGTTACCAGATAGTGACCGTTGCCGGAGACCGATAGTTTCTGCATTTTACCGGTCGACTTTTCCTGTTTGCAGGATAACAGATACAACAATAGGATAATGACAACTGTCAAATTTCTTTTCATAGCTTATTTTTTTGAAATCCAAACCACTTGCTCCGCAGCAGATTCATTTTTATAGTCAAATGATGTTTTAGTGATACGCCTGGTATCTTCCCTCAGTTTCTCCCCTTTGCGGGGATCTATCTGATGCAATTGATAAGAGCCAACAGGTAATTCAAATGCTATAGCTTGCCCCGGCATCAGATAAGCGATACATGCCTTTCCCTTTTCTGCCAGTACATAAGCGCTTTGCCCATTATCAGGAATTTCAACAGCAGTCTTCGAAGCGAATACCTGGTCAGAAAATACCGGGCTCATCTTTGCTGCAGCCTCCATAAAACCAGCATCATTGATTACTGGGATATCCGCTAAAGAACCTCCTGCCATAAATGCAGCCCAACCAAGTTTATCAAAATTGTCTCCCGAATACATTACTGCCTTCTCAGGAAACTTTTGCTTATATTCACTAACCGCCCGGTAAACCTGTGCAAAAGATGTTTTTTTAGGTTTTAAAAAGCGGGCTTGCTGACGAGGCGCCAGGTTTTGTCCCCCTGCTGGCGCATATGTCTTGCCATCGGCCTGATAGTGCCAGTAACGAATATCAATCACATCAATCAGGCTTGCTCTTTGGGGATCAGATAAGATCGAATCCTGCACATCTTTGGTAGTGCTTAGCGCAACAAGACTTTTCTCTCCTGTCTCCTTTTCCCATTCTCTGATGGTGTCTATCCAGAATTGCACAAAATGTAGCGGTCCGGTAAATTCAGCTCCGATAAATTGTATCACCCCCGTATTACGTCTAAAATTTTCAAGGCACTGGCGGATGTAGGCTTGATGGATTTTACGCCTCAGCGGCTGATCGACGCCATAAAATTGCCCTGCCATAAAAATTCGTTTATCACCCGCGTAGGGCACAGGTTCCGGGAATCCTGTTTCATTGATGTTATTTGCCGTTCTCCAGGGAAAATCAGCATAATGGGCACCAGCTTCAATAATATTGTGCTGAAAATAATTCTGGTGCAACAGAACCAAACCCTTCTGGTCTGCCAGGTCGGCAAATTGTTTCAACCTGCTCCAATACCATTTATTGTATTTACTCAGATCATATTTACTCAATCCATCATAAGCAATTCCTTTTCCGCTCCGGGCAAATGGCAGCTCATAAAATGGTGGCCATACATCACCGTCGATTCTGCGAATGCGCTCATGATCATCACGGCGTCTTTCATACCATAAACCATAGTTATGATCGATTGCCGCCACATGGTTTATCCTCATGCTATCAGTAACATCATCCAGATCGTCTGTTAATCCAGTCCCGGATTGTCCCGGAACGTAGCGGGTGATGTGCGCCCTGGCCCCCTTCAATCCGAATGGACGGGAACTCCCAGTCCACCATTGCACATCCTGCCTTCCACCATTCACAATACTATTCCCACGAAGCAACCAGCCATTCGTCACCGACAATCCAGGCTGAGATGCTCTCCTGGTTGTTGGCTTTATGCCAATTTCATCAATAGTTTTTGCACCGCCAGCTGCCACTGAGATCGGTTGCCTTGAAGCTGCCTGATCTATAAACTCCTCCAATACCAAGGCCGGCTGTATAGCGAGTTTCGTTAAATCTGCCGCTGTTGATGCAGAAGGACTGCTTGAAGCTTCAATTGGTGTTGGCATCAGATAAACAGGAACAGCACGGTCTTTCCCTAAACGATCCTGTAATTGCGCGGCATACAAACTTCTTGGTTTAACCTGTTCATTGGAACTTTGCCAATAAGCATCACCTGAAAACTGCGCCCAGCTCCCAAAGGCCCAATTTTGTGCGGTTGGCGGCTGAAAGCATTCAATTTTTGACGCTGAACACTGCCAGAAAACACTATTCGCCGCGGTCCAGCCAGCTCCCATACCATCCTGTCCGCGATTACTCAAACTCAATGCGGCCTGTCCGTCGATATTCACGATGTCAAAAAGTAATCCCGAGGCCCAACTGTCCACTGCTCCGCTGAAGCTAAAAGGCATATAGGACTTGCACTCCACAAAGGCATTCGGCCCGGGGGCGCAAAAACCCGTAGAAAAGTCGTGATAACCATACTCAGCATATAAACGCTGGAATAAACATTGCTGTCCGACAGTAAAAAAAGTATTTCTCCTTTGTCCCCCAATCTCTGAAACGGGGCTGAGCGACTTACAATCCTCTACCGTCACACGTCTGGCTGTGGCAAATACCGCCACTGCCGACCCGGCAAAGTGGCTAAAGTTCACCTGTCGCACCCAGGCATCTTTCACATTGTTTAGCGTAATGGCCATCCAACGATGATCCTCATCTTTAGGATTTGCTTCGTTGAACGCAGAAACTAGGCTCAGGTTTTCCACTCCTGTGTCAGAGACTCTTCCCTTCCACTGGTAGGACGCGATATAACCTCCTCCAAAATTACTGTCGAGGGCAGTTGTAAGCGGCACATCGAGAACTATGCTATCGCCTTTCACGGCAGTAACTGTTCTGTCCCAGAATATATCCCGCTGACCATCTTTCCATCCCAACGCAGTAACGCCGCCACCAAAATGTGCCGTCCCGATCGCCGCTATCCATTTCTTATCTGATGGCCTGCGTATCGTTACCTGATCCCCGGCTTTAAAAGTTGGAGTCGCTTTGGCAGGAGTGGTGGTTGAAATCTGAATTTTATTCGCCCCCACGCTCAAATAGGGCGTCGTGATTTTAACCTCAGCAGCGGTAATTTTATCATTGCTGCCGCCAATATTAATTAACGTTTCGCGACTGGTCCCCGTTCCAATAACGGTTGTACCTTCCATGCTGGCAGACGCCACACCTGATCCTCTGAGCACAAGCCCGGATGCCCGGAGATATAAAGTGCCACCTACTTCATAAGTTCCCTTCAGCAATAATACGGCCCCTCTAAATCCCTTTTTGTCAGGCTTCAAACCCGCTACATAATCCAGGGCAGACTGGATAGCATTTGTTGCATCACCCTTTCTTAAAGGAACAGTTACCTTCACCGCTACCTGGGGAATAGGACTTTCGGCAGCCTTATATCCGCAATAGGAAAAGTCGGGAATCCTGTTTCCTAAACTATCCGCGGTATAGGCCAGCTTTCCGTTTGGATCCAGGTAAACAGGGGGATTCGCTTTTTGCGCCATGGCCTGAAAACATCCCTGAAAAAGCAGGAAAAAGAAAAACACAGACAGCCTGATCAGCTGTTGATGATCCTTCGTCTTGTATTGATACTGAGCTATGGTCTCGCCTCGGTTTAATTCATTCATGTATGCATCAGGATAATCAGAGAAGGGGGCGCCGCATCCCGACGGTCCCCCTAATCACTATTCACCAAATAAATCTTTATGGTTTTACGGTATTCACCGCAACTATACTGTTCAGGTACAGCTCAATATTTGCGTAGCCAGATTTTGTAATTTTTGAAGCATCCGCAGCATCTTTAGGGTTCAGCCCATTTTTAATTTCATAAGCGTCTGGCATCCCGTCGTTATCAGAATCTTTATAGGGCTTGCCCTTATATTCCGGGTATCCGCCTACCTGGCTAATATCAGTTATGATGCCCATCTTATAGGAATCAACCGGCATTCTGCGATGTTTGAAGTTAGTTTCCGGAAGTTTGACTCCGTCTTTTGCATTGATCTTACCACTTTTCACCTGCTCAATTACCCTGGTATCTACAGCATCCCGTAGGGGAAGTGTCGCACCTGCATTGCTCAGCACATATTTGCGGGCTACCAGTGTAGGCAATATCGTAATTGGTGGCATTGGCAGAGGTTTTGGCACACGCATCGCTGCAAAATAAGGTTTGGCCGTCTCTTCAGTGAATACCTTTCCATCTTTTCCTTCAATCTGTATACCGCCATCCCAGTTATTGGCAGTCACTTTTTCATTCCCTTCGACAATATTACCTTCTACGTGCGCACGGCCAAATACCACATAAGGAAGTTTGCTCCTGCCCGATTCCGGTTTTAAGATGCGGTAGCGGATAGGTTCATCCTTCGGCGTAACCGGTCCCGGCTGGTAATAGTTGTTGATGATGTTATAAAGTGCGGTATAATCGCCACCGTCAGTGGAACGGTTATACCAGTTGAATACTACATTATTGGCGAAATTAAAGATCCCGTTCCAGCCTATAGATGGGTTCCTGCCGGCATTATTAGCCCATAGGTTGCGCATAAAGGTGCAATTTTCGCCACCCAAAGTACTGCCAAAAGCGTGGTTCCAGGTATCCAAAGCTTCAGAGAATATAGAGTTTTGGATAGTGATATTCACTGTTCCAAGCTTCTGTTCGGTTTTTCCGGTGCTGTCGTTGTACATATGCCTGTACATCGACATATTTTCGTCAAGTCCCCAACTCGCAGAAACATGGTCGATCATGATATTTCCTACGGGGTTTCCTCCTATGGCATCATCACGGCGACCAACATTGGTTTCACCCCTGCGGAAGCGCATAAAGCGCACCACCACATCATGGGTATTGATCCATACGCTTTCACCGGCAATACAAACCCCGTCGCCCGGAGCGGTTTGTCCGGCAATGGTAATATACGGGGCTCTGATGATCAACGGACTAGTGATCCTGATGATCCCTGCCACATTGAAAACAACAATTCTTGCACCCCCCTGTTCGCAGGCTTCCCTTAACGTTCCCGGGCCGCGGTCCGCGAGAGAAGTAACCACGATCACTTTCCCACCGCGACCGCCAAAGGAATGCGCACCACCACCTTCAGCACCCGGAAATGCCGGTAAATCAGACTGTGGTAAATCTGTAGGTCTTGCCGCCCAGGGTATATATGGCTTTCCTGCCCTGGATTCTTTTTCAATTTCCGGAACCGCCTTTAACCATGCGCTATCAGATAAGCGCTGGGTTTCTTTCATCAATGAATTACTCTGTTCCTGGATATCTTTGGGAATATCAGGATATTGTGCATAGCTGGATATCGGTCGTGTAGAGAGCGTCAGTATTATAGCTGCAAAAAAAGGTAAAGTGGTTCTTTTAGTCATATTGGTTTTGTTTAGTTGAGCGGATTAAACGATCCGCCCCAGGTAGAATTCTGTACAATTTTAGGATTATTTGATATCGCTTGTGTAGGGATGCCAAAGAAGTAATATTCTGACTTCCAATTGAGTGAATAACGGGTATCCAGATCCTTGAACTCTACGCTAAAATAATTGGCATAAGCCAGATCCAGATCTACTTTATCTCTATAATTTGCTTGGTTGGGATCAGCAAACTGTGCAGCTGTCGGAATCCCGGCACCTGTTTTAAGGTTAATGATCACACCTGTTCTTTTCTTGCCATTTAGTACGCTTTCCATGAGTTTCCACCTGAGCAAATCCCAGAAACGTTTACCTTCAAATGCAAATTCAATCTGACGTTCATAAAGCAGTGCATCAAATAATTCAGTTCGGTTCATACCCGCATTCAAGCCATACAGTCCGTCATTGCCAGCGTCTATACCGGCGCGTTTCCTGAGGGCGGTGATTCCCGCATATGCTTCATCGGCAGCCGAAGTTTTGCCAATCCCACAGGCGCTTTCGCCCAGATTTAGCAATACCTCTGCGTAGCGTATCTCCATCCAATCGGTTCCTGAGTATTGCACATCACTAACCAGCACGGTTGGATTAATTGCTTTGCGTATGTAAAAACCTGTATTCGAAGCCCGCACCTCTGTAGTTTTACCTCCTGCAAAATAGGTCCACAAGCGATAATTAAGGTTATTATTGAGCGGCCATAAAGAACCGTTAAAAGCGATGGTTTTATCAAAGCGGGGATCGCGGTTTTTGTAAAATGTCTGATCAGAATAGGTATATGTAGCAGACATGCCAGGTTTTTTACCATCTTTCATAGGATAGGCTTTGACCAATTCCCAGGATGGCTGGTTTGAGCCACCGCCGGTGCCTGTATAAGAGGGGCGTGTAGAATTATCATAACCATTGTTCTTTTTAGTCTGGTCGCCCGTTGCCGTATTGTAACCGGTAACCATAACGGCTTCCGGGTTGTTCACTTCGGTAAACCACATATCACCGTAGGATGCGTTTAAGCCGAACCCATTGGAGGTGAGCAGATCCCGTGCCTGTATATTGGCATCGTAGGCAGCCTGCCAGCGTTCATGCAGATCGCCGGGATTGAACTGCGGACTGGCATAAAGTAGCAATACTCTGCCTTTCAACGCCGCCGCTGCCCCTTTGGTAATTCTTCCCCAATCGGCAGAACTTGTCCACCTGCCAGGTAAATATTTAATCGCGGTATCCAGATCACTGGTGATCTGTTTGATACATTGTGCTGTTGTATTTCTCGGTAATAGCGCAGCGTCTTTGGCTTCCTGACCAACGCCATCGAGCGGTGTAAGTACTAAGGGTACGCCTCCGTATAAACGCACAAGGTCAAAATAACGCCAGGCCCTGAAAAAGTAAACCTGCGACTTCAATCTGTTTTTTGTAGCCAGCGGTAAGGTCCCGGCATCCACGTCCGCCATCATCATATTGATCACCCTGATTTTGCCATAGTTGTTACCAGCATTCAAGGCAGTACCGAAATCAGTGACATCATCCACCGTTAAAGTTCCTTCCATAAACTTGCTTTCACCATAAGATTCATCCGTTAGTGTCCCACCAGAAAAGGGTACGCTACCGCCGGTGTTTCCACCCCATGCCGGCAAGTTTTGTTCATAAATATAGCCAATATTTAAACTTACCAGGGTAGAGTCATTGTATACCAGATCAGTTGGGATAGAGCCCAGATCGCCTTTGTCGAGTACCTTCTTACAGGCACTGAAGGCAATCATTGTGAATGCGGCTATAATCAAATTCTTTTTTGTGTCCATCATCGTTAAATAATTATAAACCAATATTTAAGCCAAGTGAAAATGTCCGTAGTTGCGGATATACATCAAAAGCACTCGTATTGTCCTTGTATCCGTAGGGATTGTAAAAATTAATCGGGTTGGTACCTACCAGGAATATCTTGGCGGTTTTAAGTCCTGCTTTCTCCGCCCACGGCTGAGGTAGTCCGTAGGAAACATTGAAGTTTGTCATCGAGAAGCTGAAAGAACTTCTAAACCAAAAATCGGTTGTCCTGTCGTAGTTATTGGCATAGTATGGATTCGGGTATTTCGCATCCGTATTTTCCGGTGTCCAGTGATCCGACCAAAACTCAGGTCTGTTGGATGTTGCTGTTGCCCTTTTGATGGCTGCACTTTCGATAGCCGACTGTCCACCCCAAGATAAACCCATAACCACAGAGAGGCTCAGCGTCTTGTAGGATCCGCCAAAATTAAATCCTAAACCATAGTGGTTACTTGATTTTGGCGTGAGGTATTGATAATCCACATTCTCGGTAACGATACCATCAGGAGCAGTGAAATTACCGTTGGCATCCCTCGGCCCCCTCACATCCTGATACTTGATCATGCCCGGCTTTGGTTTTTCCCCAAAAGCGGTATAGTTTGGATTCTTAGCCAGAAAATTGTCCACATCTGCCTGATCCTTGAAAATGCCCAGACTTTTATAGCCCAGCACTCCCCTGTCACTCGACAATCCTGTACCATCCAGAAAAGTCCCGTAATTACCCAAAGCCTGATCAAAACGAATTAGCTTATTGTCGCTCCACGATAAAAACGTATTTACATTATAGCCCCAGTTTTTACCGATTTTGTCTTTCCAGGCCAATGACAGTTCATAACCAAAATTATTCGCAATACCATAGTTCTCTGTCGGGATAGCCGCCCCGATCAAAAGTGAAACCGCAGAGCTTAATGTAGTTAACTGATTATAGCGGTGATCAAGAAAGCCGTCTGCAGTAAATGACAACCTGTTTTTAAGAAACTGCGCATCAATACCCACATTATATTTGGTATCATTATCCCACCTCATATTTCCGTTAGCCAGTGCGTTATTTGGGTTTATTACCAGTGGACGGTCTGAATTCCCGCCAAACACGGCCGATTTGCCCGTAGATAAACTAAAGTTTCTTTCATACCAGAAGCTCTTGGTATTGTCGATTCCCAATAAACCTACCGAAGCACGAAGTTTCAAGAAATCGACGGCCTTCACCTTATTTTTGAAAAATCCTTCTTCAGACACTACCCATCCGAGCGAGAGCGATGGAAAATATCCCCATCTGTTGCCAGGAGCAAAATACACACTCGCGTCTCCACGGTAAGAAAATTCTGCCAGGTATTTTTCTGCATAGCTATAGTTGATCCTTCCGGCAAAAGCCATCCTACCAAATTCTGTCTGCACTTCATCAGATAAATTGGTTCCTGTGGCATATTGCTGATTGGGCAATCCCCCAAGCAGTACCCCTTCACGCGACGCATTTACCAGATCGCTTTCACTCTCCACCTGTTCATAAACTCCCAGCACGGAAATAGCGTGCTCACCAAACTTGCGGCTGTAGTTCAGCGTACCATTGAGCTGATAACTATCCCGGTAAGAAGGGCTGATTCTTACCCTATCGCCATTGGCTACCGCAACGGTTTTGATCACATCACCGCCATAAATATGTTTTTTGTCGCCAAGCATACTAAACTGATACACATTATATCGTGTACCAAATTGTTTTCCCCAGGAGTTATCCAGATTTTTACTAAAATTTACACCTGCTTTAAGTCCTTTCAAAAAAGGCACCTCATAATTCAGGGTAGCCTGAACGTTCAGTCCGTTACTTCTGGTATTGGTAAAGTTATTCAGCCGCTGCACCTCGAAAAAGTGCGTACCATCAATTGATCCCGTGTTTCCTGTGGTCAGTAAAACCGGTAAACCATTAACGTAATAAGGATTAAACTGTGGTGTTCCAATCAATGATTTAACGTCATTATCGGCACTTTCAGACCCTTGTTTAAACCAGAATCTTTCGTTGTTGGATAAATCACCGCTCAACGATAAACCCAGTGACAGTCCTTCGGACAACTTCACATCAGAACTTGCCCTGAAGGTCCATTTTTTGGTATTGATACCGTCAAAGTTTGAGGTCTGATTTACATAAGAGGCTCCGGCAAAATAAGTCGCCTTATCGCTTCCTCCGCTAACGTTCAAAGTATGTCTGGTTGTATAAGCAGTTTGCCATGCCTCTTTGAGCCAATCGGTACTGTTATTCCTAAAATAGTCCAACTCATCTGGAGAATACCATGCCGGATCTGCCAGATAACCACTATTGCCATCGGCTACATAATTTTTTGAAGCACGTGTATAATCATTCAAATAGGTTGCATGTTCAATGCCAGTCATCATCTTTGGAAGCATTGTCGCATCTGCCGCACCCACAGAAACGCCATAGTTGATGCGTGGAGCACCAGACTTGCCACGTTTGGTTCTTACAACTACAACCCCGTTAGATCCTTGAATCCCGTAGATTGCTGCTGCCGCATCTTTGAGGATGGAGATACTTTCCACCTCAGAAGCGTCCAGCAGGTTGAAATCCGCAGAGGTTCTGAAAATATCGTCAATAATATATAAAGGTTCGGTCCGCCCTCCGTCTTTTACCGCAAATGTGGGATTTCTGATCGTAAGTGTCGCGTTATCCCCCGGCCGCGCATATCCTCCGGAAATGCTCACTCCCGGTGTTTGTCCTCTCAAAGCGGCACTTAAACTTCCTACCGGAATGTCTTCAATGGCCTGTACACTTATCGTTGCCACCGAACCTGTCAGGTGTTTTTTCTCCTGCGTACCATAGCCTACCACAACAACCTCAGTAAGTTCGGATGATGATTCCAGCAATTTCACATCAATCTGGCTTCGGCCATTTACAACAATTTCCTGCGTTGCATAACCTATAGAACTGATGATCAGTGTTTCGGTACCCAAAGGCAGGTTGAGACGGAATATACCATCACTGTCTGTTGATGTGGCGGTATTTGTGCCCTTAATTTTAACAGCAACACCCGGCAGTGGTTTGCCCTGGGCGTCTTTTACCGTTCCGGTAATGTGCTTCCTCGCAGACATTATCCCAGACACCTTCGATGAGTCTTCCGGGAAATCAACTGCCGACACAGTACCCCCCGTTAATGTCAAAGCGATAATTATCGGGGTACAGGCCAACTTCCGCCATATGCCCAAATAATTGTGCGTTTGTAACTGTTGCTTCATATTTATTATGATTTATATTTGGTTGAGTTGAAGAGCGACGCAGCGTTTTTATTTGAACGCAATGGCCGATAAGGAGTGGTGAAGGAGATATTGGTGCACACCGTCCGTCGGAATAAATCCGGTTAATGATTTTTTTGGGTTATATATTCTGGTTAGAAATTTATTGAGTCAAATATATCGGAAGAGCAAAAATCTTTTCTATATCATGTTCCCAATGTGTTGTACAATCTTATCAATGCAAAAAACCGACTTAATGTGTTGACTGTGCAGCTTTTTCTTTGATCCTCTGCTGCCAGGCTTCCCCTTCTTTCTTCATGTCTATTCCCGCTGCAGAGAGATAGTTATTGATCCGCCCTTTATATTTTTTGAACATGGCATGCTTCTTTTCTGAAGATTCTGCATCCATAGCCTTTTCTCTAGCCTCGGTTAGCCATGACAAAATCTGCGATTTTTGTGCCTGAGTAAGCTTGGGTAGCATGTCCTGGTATGCCGCGTAAGTAATTGGCAGTACGCCGTAAGTCATTCCATCTTTCACTTTAACGATCTCTTTATTGCTAAGGTAAACATCCAGTTTGGCCAGGTAATCCGCATGCAAACGCTGGATAGCCGAATCGGTGTATTGAATTCCCTTAGAATCCCGATTTTCATAAATCTGGTTCAGACTAAGGTATTGAGCAGAAATAATATCGCCAACCTTTCTGGCAACGATGCTATCTTTCAATTTCAGGGGCAGAACGATTTTACGCGCTCTGTCTGCAATAACCTTTTGGTAGGCGGGGTCATTTTGCTGCTGTGAATATGCCGATACACCGCATAACAGCAAGCATAATGACAATAGATAAGGTTTAATTCTAGCCATAGATAATGATAACTTTTACACTTACACACAAATATGTATTACATCCTCTCATATTTGTTACCATTCATTATCGAATGTGTATATTATCTTATCATCCATTTTTGTATTATTGTAATGCTTGTCAGCGAGCAGCCAAATATAAACACATCTAACTTGAACAACCTATGAAACCACTTTTTCATAAAGTTCCGATTAATCTCGAGCATTCCTTTGGAATCAGGCACGATATCGAACCCAATTTCGGCAAAACATGGCATTATCACCCTGAACTTGAGCTTCACTATGTAGTGCGGGGAGAGGGAGTGCGATTTATAGGCGATAATATCGGGAATTTCTCCTCCGGGGAGATTATACTTTTAGGAGAAAACCTCCCGCATACCTTTAGGTGTAGCGACGAATATTACCAGCGACGCAAGCAATTGGAAGTAGAGGCCATTGTGATCCAGTTTCTACCGGATTGCCTGGGAAAAGACATTTTCAATCTGCCGGAGGCTTACCTGATCCCGAAGCTTTTCGAAAAAGCAAAGAAAGGCATGGTCATCAGCGGTGCCACGCGCGAAAAGCTTGCCTTATTGATGCATCAGTCCACCACAGCCTCGCAGATGGATAAACTCATTCTTTTTCTGTCGATTCTCAACGTGCTTTCAGAAACTACTGAATTTACCCCGATCACATCGGCCTATGCCTTTTACCGTTCCAATGAAACCGACAAAATAAGGCTCAATAAGGTTTACTCCTATACGCTTACGAATTACAAAAAAGAAATCAGCCTCGAAGAGATTTCTTCCATCAGTAATCTAAGTATTACTTCTTTCTGCAGGTATTTTAAACTGATGACCAAAAAAACCTATTACGATTTTCTGATCGAAATACGCATCAGCCATGCTTGCCGACTACTCATCGAAGATAAAGTGCCTACCGAGGTGATCTGCTTTGACTGTGGTTTTAACAACGTATCAAACTTTTACCGTCACTTTAAGAAAATCACGGGAATGACACCGATGGACTATAAAAGGAAATACTTGCTTAGCTAATGCCAAGCTGAGATTTCAGTTGATCATAGTCGGTATAAAGCTGCTCTATATCCCTTGCGTTGTGATAGGAGAATGAATTGATCTTACGCCTGGTGAAGGTCGAAATATTCAATCCCTGCTTCTGCAGCGAATACTTAGCCGCAAAGGGATATACGTTGTGCATTACATCCATATTACTGATCATGAATTGCTGAAGGGTACTCACTTCTACCGCCAGTGCCGGGTCATCATAATATTTGCACAGCCATACGATGAGCTCCGGGAAGAAATTACCCTGGATGCAGGATAAACCTGCAGCTCCGGCCTTTAACGACGCTACCGCATGAGCCATATAGGCATCGTATAAGCCAAAAAGAGGATAACTTTGAGTAGCGGCCAGTTTCGCCGATACCTGGTTAATATCCAGACTTGTATCCTTATGATAAATTACCCTGCCCGTAGACACGAAGTGACCGAGCTGCTGGGCTGCAAGCAATCTTTTGAAGGGTACAGGGCATTCATAAAACCCTACCGGAATATCAGGCGTAAGCTGAAGCAACTGTTCCACTTTATCCTGAAACACGTCATCGGAATCCGATTCATCGCCAATCATACTGGTGACCAGGATTACTGCCTGTATACCGGTATCGAATATTCTTTTGACAAATTCAGCCTGCCTGGCAATTGGGCCTCCAAAGGTACCTGTGGCTACAACAGGAACAGTTCCATCAGCAATTTCCACCACTCTCGAGGTGAGCATCAGCTTCTCCGCATCGGTCAATTCGAACATCTCACTCGATAAACAATTGGCAAACAGACCCTTGACTCCTGACTCCAGATAATGAGCAGTTAAGATGCTTAGCGCGGTGTAGTCTATTTTACCATTGTCATCGAAAGGGGTGAGCATGACAGGGATAAAACCTTTTTCTGATTTCTCCATTGGATCTGATTATATATTTAAAACGCTATGTTGCTTATAAATTGTTACTGAGTTGGGGTTTTCGAAATCTGGTCAGGATTAACCCAGATAAAAAAATACTGAGTGTGCCTATCACCACGATCATATTGCTATGCAGCATGTTCCTCAGAAAGCCATATTCTGGCGGTAGCGATGCGGAAAAGGTCATCCACAGAATCATTGTTACCCCAATAGCGGTAGCAATAAATGCTTCCGTGTTGCCTGTCCTGTGGCTAATCATACCAAGCAGGAACAAGCCTAACATTCCGCCCGAAAAAATTCCTGATAATTGCCACCAGATATCCAGAATACTCTTGATGCCAATCATCATGATACCTGTGGCCATACCCATCAAGCCGAAGACAGCAGTAGAGATATACAATAGTTTCATCAGCTGTTTTTCGTTCATCTGAGGATGAAAAAAACGCTTATATATATCAATGGAAAACACGGTGGCAGAGGAATTCATACCCGAACTGATGGTACTCATGGCGGCAGACATAATTGCTGAAATAATCAATCCCACCAATCCTGTGGGAATCTCGTTGACCATAAAGTGAGGCATGATTTTGTCGCCATAATCTGAAGGTATCAACGTAGCCATAGTTGACTTAATCATTTCCGGTGAAGAATGCGATGGTAAACGTTCCAGCGCAGCCTGATACTTTACACTATCTATCAAATCAGGATTAACCTGGTAGTAGGCATATAAAGAAGAACCGATGATAAAAAATAGCAGAGAAACGGGCACATAACAGCCAACACAGATCCACAGGGAGCGCGCAGCCTGTTTTGAGCTTGTAGCGGTATGGTAACGCTGCACATAGTTCTGGTCAATACCAAAGTTATTCAAATTGATAAAAAAGCCATAGAAAAGCACTACCCAGAATGTAGATTCTTTAACATTGGGTGAAAGACTGCCAAGACTGAATTTTTGGTCATTCATACCGATTTCAATAATTTTCGTTGCTCCGCCAGGAATATTACTTACGATCAGGTAAAGAATGAGGAAAGCACCCAAAGTTTTTACCACTGCCTGCACTACCTCGGTCCATATTACTGCTTCAATTCCTCCAAGCACTGTATATATGATAATACAGGTACCTACAACGGTCATAATCGACTGCATACTATAACCTGTTAATGCCTGCAGACTAAGTGCAATGCCAAAGAAAATTGACCCCATTCTTGCCAGCTGGGTAAGCAGGAAACAGATCACGGCATAGGTTCTTGCCCATGCACCAAAACGTTTTTCGAGATGTGTATAAGCCGACACCTCCCCTGTTCTTCTATAAAATGGCACGAAATATTTCGAGGCAATCCAGGCGGCAAGCGGCATGGCCAGACTGAACACAAAGTTATTCCAATTGGAACCAAAGGCCTTCCCGGGTACTCCCAAAAAAGTATTACTGCTCAGGAAGGTTGCATAAATAGATAACCCTATAGCCCACCCCGGTATTGATCCTGCTGCCTTGGTGAACTGGTCCGAATTACTATTCTTTCTGGAAAAATAGAACCCAACCAGAATCATACAGATCAGATAAACCGCAATCACAGCAAGGTCAAGAACAGGTAGACTTTTCATATTTGGTTAAAGGTAGACATCTGCAAATCTATCTGCACAATAACTGATTTATATATACCATTTTCTCAATATACTGTATGATGTTATCCAGCCAAAAAACGGAGTTCAGGGCTATCATTTGGGGCTGACAAGTTCAAATGGATAACAACATGCGGTCATTTACAGTACGTAACAATTTGTCATCAAGCCTGCATGTATGAAAAATTGTTAAAACTTTGGCCAGTCCTGGCTTGTTCAACAAAGAAACAATTATGCCCGAAGGACCATCAATCATTCTGTTGAAAGAGAAGATTTACTATCTAAAAAATAAGATCGTCATGGAAGCAGACGGCTATGGCAAAATAGACATGGAATCCCTAAGCCATAAAAAGATTATTGACTTTAAAACCTGGGGTAAAAATTTCTTCATCTGCTTCAACGACTTTACCATTAGAATTCATTTTGGTTTGTTCGGCAGTTATCAATTCCATGAGCCTAAAAAGGTTAACCCTAAACTGGCACTACATTTCAACGACGATGCGGTGTTTTTTTATGTCTGTACGGTAGAAAAATTAGAAAAGCCGCTAAGTGAGCTATACGACTTTGAAGCTGATATCATGGCAGATGAATGGAACGCATCAAAAGCCCTAAAAAAACTAAAGGAAAAACCAGATAAGCTGATTTGTGATTTGTTACTGGACCAGTCAATATTTAGCGGATCAGGTAACATCATAAAAAATGAAGTACTTTTTAGAACGGGAGTTCATCCGGAGAGTATCACCGGCAAAATTCCTTTGCCAAAGTTGAAATCTATTGTAAAAGAATGCAGGGAATTTAGCTTTGATTTCCTCAGATGGAAAGGTAAAAACGAATTAACGGCACATCTGGACGTATATGAGAGGAAAACGGTCAAAGATTCTGACTCGACCGTTATTCGCAAAGAGACCGGCAAAACTAAAAGAAGCAGTTATTTTGTGGAGAAACATCAAAAATTATACGTCTGAGACTGATTTCATTCCGCTTGTCCTCTGCAAACAGAAGACAAGCGGGCTTGTATCTGAGCTGATCTACTAAAGATAAGTTTTTAATATGGCATGCTCGAGTCCGCGAAGTTCTGCCAGCCCTTTTAAACGTCCGATTCCCGAATAACCTGGATTAACCTTTTTACTCAGATCGTCCAACATTCGATGACCGTGGTCTGGTCGCATGGGAATGTTTACCTTCCTGCTCTGCTGTATCTCAGTCAACTTTTGAACAACGGCAAACATATCTACATCTCCCTCCAGGTGATTATCTTCGAAGAAATCGCCGAAGTCATTCCTCCTGGTACTCCTTAGATGTACAAAATTCACCCTGTCTTTGAACTGTTCCAGTATGGCCACCAAATCGTTGTCTTCTCTTACACCCAAAGATCCGGTACAATAACAAAGACCGTTGGAAAGCGAGGGCACCTGATCGAAGATCTTGCTTAGCTGTGCAGCTGTCCCCACAATTCTTGGCAGGCCAAAAATGGCATAAGGTGGGTCATCTGGATGGATCACCATTTTGATTCCCTTCGCTTCCGCAACTCCAATAATTTCACTTAGAAAAGTAGTCAGGTTTAACAGCAAAGCTTCTTCGTCGATATCGTCATATGCCGCCAGGGCTTTCAGAAATTCTTCGGTACCAAAGCTTTCTTCGCTTCCCGGCAGACCGGCGATTATATTACGTTCGATTTTCAGCTTTTCGTCCGCCGTGAGTGTTTGAAAGTAGGCGTCGCCCCTCTCCAGTTCTGCCGGTGTATAATCGTTGCTGGCATCTTTTCTTTTTAGAGTGTGTACATCAAAGGCAACCAGTGCCGCCTTACTGAAAAGCAATGCTTCGGCACCATTCGGTAATTTATGATTCAGATGGGTTCTGGTCCAGTCCAGCACGGGCATAAAATTGTAAGTCACGATGTTGATTCCGCAGCTGGCCAGATTTGTCAGCGAGGTTTTGTAATTCTCGACATAACTTACATAGTTCCCTTTTCTTACTTTGATATCTTCATGTACAGGCAGGCTCTCCACTACCATCCAGGATAAACCTGCCGCTGAGATAAGTTGCTGGTGCTTTATTATTTCCTCCACGGTCCATATCTCCCCGTTTGGTATATGGTGCAATGCCGAAACAACGCCACTACAGCCCGCTTGCAAAATATCAGATAGACTAACGGGATCTTTTGGCCCATACCAGCGCATGGTTTGTCCTAATTTATACATAGAATTTCAATAATATTTGGAAAGGGAAATTTAATCATTAAAACGTGGATACCAACTTTTTGTCCGGAAAATCCAATTTAGCACTCTTCCTGTTGCCATTCACGGTCACGTGAAAGATGTTGTTCTGATCATCGAACAGGTCGTACAACAGCGAACAGTAAGTTTCAAGGTTTTTTAGACCTTTTACCTGATCAGATTCAAGGTATACGATCACCGCTTCTTTGTCGTTTTCGAAACCCAGGTAATTGAGTCGGAGTGCCTTGCCATTGCCTTTCAGCTGGAGGTTTGCGGCCATGTATTTAGCGATCAGCGCGTCCATTTCTTTGTGTTTCGCAGCGGCCGAGAGATCTGCTTTGACCTTATATTTCCTGCCCAGCAGCGCTTCAAAATCATCGGTAAAAATCCTGCAGCTAACTTCGATCGTGCTGCTTGCCGCATTATAGTTTAATTCGGTAGAACTCAGATGTAAAGGGTGTCTCTCCAAATTTTCTGGAGTCGCTACACTCGTGGGTTTAAACAGACCTGTGATTAGGTAACAAATTAATAGCGATTGGTGGAGGAATTGCAACATGGGGTCATTTAAATTTTTTCAATACAAAAAAACGTTTTAAATTTAGACTTTCAATAAAAAAACTCATATGAATAAAGCTTTACTTGCCACGCTTCTGCTGGGTTCTACGCTGCAGACAGCCATAGCCCAGAACATACAGAACAACCCCGGAAGCAATCACGGGAATAAATTCGAACAGCTGGGAACGATCCTGTCTACACCAAATGAACAAAGAACAGCAAGTGGTGCCCCGGGGGTAAAGTACTGGCAGCAGCGTGCTGATTATGATATCAAGTGTACTTTGGATGAACAAAAACTCGAACTAAGGGGTTCAGAGAAAGTAACCTATTTCAATAATTCTCCTGATGTATTGACTTACATCTGGCTGCAGCTTGATGAAAATGAGCACAGTAACCTTAGGAATTCAGGTTATGAGGACAGCTCGGTGCTTCCAAAATACAGCACAAGCAATGCGATTGACAAGTCGGAAATCAGCGATACAGATAACGGCAATGGTGTTTCGATCGCAAAAATTACCGACGCAACCGGAAAGAACCTTAAATATACGGTGAATAAGACCATGATGCGGGTAGAGATACCTGTACCTTTAAAGTCTGGTCAGCAATTTGTATTTAATGTAAACTGGACTTACAAAATCACTGACAGAATGGTAGAAGGTGGCCGTGGCGGATATGAATTCTTCCCGGAAGATGGAAACCATTTGTTTACCATGGCACAGTGGTATCCAAGACTATGTGTATACAGCGATTTCCAGGGCTGGCAGAACCACCAGTTTACGGGAAGAGGCGAGTTTGCCTTGACTTTCGGAAATTTCAGGGTGCAAATGACTGTTCCTGCAGATCATAAAGTTGGTGGAACCGGAGAATGTATCAATTACAGCGCGGTACTGACACCTGCGGAACTTGCAAAATTTAACAAAGCCAAAACCTCTGCCGAACCTGTAGAAATTGTAACGCTGGCGGAAGCCAAAAAAGCGGAGACCGCTAAAAGTAAGGCGACAAAAACCTGGGTTTTCCAGGCCAATGATGTTCGTGACTTTGCCTGGACGTCTTCCAGAAAATTCATCTGGGATGCCATGGGCCAAAAGATTGAAGGCAAAACGGTAATGTGCATGAGTTTCTATGGTAAAGAGGCTTATAACCTGTATAGACCTTTCTCTACCAAAGCTGTGGCACATACCATCAAAACATATTCTGACTTTACGATCCCTTATCCATACCCTGTGGCACAAAGTATTGAGGCTGCGAATGGGATGGAGTATCCGATGATCTGCTTTAACTACGGTCGCACGGAAAAAGACGGAACATACAGCGAAAGTTCAAAAAATGGAATGCTCGGTGTGATTATCCATGAAGTTGGCCACAATTTCTTTCCAATGATTGTGAACAGTGACGAGCGTCAGTGGACATGGATGGACGAAGGACTGAACTCTTTTGTGGAATATCTGACAGAAGAACTTTGGGACAATAAATTCCCTACCAAAAGAGGTGCAGCTTATTCTATCGTTGACTACATGAAACTCCCTAAGAATGAACTGGAGCCAATCATGACCAACTCTGAAAACATCGTACGTTTTGGGCCTAATGCCTATGCAAAACCTGCTGTTGGGCTGAACATCCTGAGAGAAACCATTATGGGCAGAGAGCTATTCGACTATGCCTTTAAAGAATATGCAAGAAGATGGGCATTCAGACATCCTACCCCGTCAGACCTGTTCAGGACGATGGAAGATGCTAGTGGTGAAGATCTTGACTGGTTCTGGAGAGGCTGGTTCTATGGTACCGATCCTTGTGATATTTCACTGGATGCTGTAAAAGTTGGTAAAGCCGAAGTGGATGAAAAGGTGCCGGCCGCCAATGTGAAAATGGTGAAACTAGACCGTCCGTTGGTGAATGCCTTTGACGATATTTCGAAAGTAAGAAACAGGGCCGATAAAAATGTTCAGTTCTATACAGATAAAGATAAGGCAACACAGGATTTCTATTGGAAATACGACCGTGGCATAGAAAAATATGACGACAGAGAGCGTAAGGTGGAAATTCCTGCTCCGTTTGAAAAACTATCTGCAGAAGATCAAAAGAAATATGCAGGCAAGTTTTATTACGAATTAGACTTCAGCAATAAAGGCGGTTTGGTAATGCCGATTATCGTAGAATTCACCTTCACGGATGGCACTAAAAAAATCGACAGAATTCCTGCTCAGATCTGGAGACACAACGAACTGACAGCTTCAAAATTCTATATTCATGATAAAGAAGTGACAGGCATTAAACTAGATCCGATGCGCGAAACTGCAGACATCGACGAAAGCAATAATACCTGGGGCGGCAAAGCAGAGACTTCCAAGTTTCAGCTATTCAAACAAAAAACAGGTGCAGCACGCGGTCAGTCTGTTGGTGGCAACCCAATGCAAAACGCCATGGGAAGTAAATAAATTCTCTTATCATTTCAAAAACCTGCCGGATCAGTTATTATTCCGGCAGGTTTTTTTGTATAATTGTAAACCAAATCCTCCTATTTTGAATTACATAAAAAACGCTTTCTTTGTGTGCTTCGTGCTTCTGAGTGTCTCTGCCACTGCACAGCAATCTAAACCGCCTGTAAAACTTCCGGTATGGAAGATAAGCTTCGACCTAGACCTCGGTTCTGAAGGAGAAATTACTGTAATGAAGGAGAACCAGGAACAGACCATTATGAAGGAAGTTGCGAGATCTCTTTCTGGTGCTTCGGATGGTGAATCACCCCTAATCTGTTATGTAAATCCCGGATACATCAGGGTAGAGCAAAGAGGGATTGGCGGCGGAATTACGATAGCAGATAAAAAGGATACGGTAAGCTTTTTGATTGACAGTACATCCAGAACCGCCACCAGGTTTCCTGCGGCAACGCCAAACCTGCAAACGCAGATGAATGGCGATTCGGTGGTATTGATCAGTTCAGACGACTTTAAGATGGAGCTGCAGAATGATACGATGACCATTGCCGGTCAGGCATGCAGGAAGGCGCTATTCGTGAACCCTGAATCACCGTCAGCAGTCATCACGGTTTGGTATGCTCCCGGACTTCCACGTTTATATTGGCAGAAATATAGCTATCTGAAACAAATACCCGGCTGTGCGCTATTTATCGGAACAGTAACCAAGGGAATGAAAGTGGGTATCAAGGCCGTAAAAATCGAAAAAGAAACACAGACATTGAGCTTCTTTCTTCCGCCTCCGGGTTATACAGTTCTTGAAGGATCGCTGTACTAATCTATATTTCATTGAATCGTTTTTCAGCAAAATCCTGCTTTTTCTAAGGCGGGCTCTTTTTGTCATGTCCAAAATATTGGCATTGCCCCTTGCCAGCATCGTTAAATCGATCAATCAGGCTCGCGCATGCCTATCGTCACCAAAATAATATAGTCATATGGGTATCAAATTACCCTCCTCTTTCCCGCCTTAGGAGCCTGTTATTGGAGTTTTAGCCAATTCTCAGGGATATTTGGACAATTTGATCTTGATTAGGTCTTGATATGGTTGAAAAATTGCTAATTTCAACCGTCATATAATTGACGCATTGCTTATAAAAACTATAACATGTCGAGCGTAGAAAAAAAAGAAGAAAGTAATCATATTCTATCTATTGATATTGGTGGAACAAGTATCAAAGCTTGCATCTTAACCACAGACGGAGAACTCTTTTCAGAGTACACCAAACTTCCAACTCCCAAAAATTCGACCCCCGAGGCCGTACTTAAAGTCATTAATGAACTTGTAACACCTTTAGCGCCCTATGCAAAGGTGGCTATGGGTTTTCCCGGATACGTAAAGTGCGGTGTTGTAGAAACTGCCCCTAACCTGGCAAAAAACAAATGGGTTTCTTTCCCTTTGGCCCAGGAAGTAAGTAACCTGTTAGGCAAACCGGTCCGCTTAGTGAATGATGCCGACCAACAGGCACTGGGCGTTGTAGCAGGCAAGGGTTTTGAAATTGTGCTTACGCTAGGCACAGGATTTGGCACAGCCTTAACATTCGACGGAGAGCTGCTGCCGCACCTTGAACTTTCGCACCTTCCGATTACCAAAAACAAAGATTACGATGATTATATCGGAGACAGGGCTTTTGAAAAAGAAGGTAAAAAAGAATGGAATGACAGGCTGCAACGCATTATCCAGATTTACAAAACTGTATTCAATTACGATACGTTATACCTGGGTGGCGGGAATGCCAAACAAATAGATTTCGAGTTAGATCACAATATAAAAGTAGTTTCAAACAGGGATGGGATTAAAGGCGGTGCCAAGTTATGGGCTGCTAAAGAGAAATACCATGTTTTCACCACCTATCCAAAATCAAATACAAAAAATGGAAAGTAAATACACATTAGGAATGATTGGCCTCGGTACAATGGGGCGTAATTTATTGTTAAATATGGCCGACAATGGCTTTGCCGTAACGGGTTACGACAAGGATGCCAAAATGATCGAGAAGCTTAAAGAAGATGGTGCTAAACATAATCTTACAGCTTATTCCTCCCTTGAAGATTTTGTAGCGAGCCTTGAATTACCGAGAAGAATTATGCTTCTGGTACCTGCGGGGCCGATAGTTGATAGCGTTATCAAAGAACTGGAGCCTTTGCTGGAAAAAGGCGACATGATTATTGACAGCGGAAACTCACATTTCACTGATACGAGCAGAAGAGCAACCGAACTCTCCGAAATTGGACTGCATTTCTTTGGAATGGGTATTTCCGGTGGTGAAGAGGGTGCCCGTTTTGGTCCGAGTATCATGCCCGGTGGTGATAAAACTGCTTATGGTAATATGAAGGCAATCCTGGAAGCAGTATCTGCCAAAGTTAACGGCGATCCTTGCGTTACTTATATCGGTCCGGGTGCATCTGGCCATTTTGTAAAGATGGTTCACAATGGTATTGAATACTCGATGATGCAGCTGCTGGCTGAAAGTTACGATATCATGAAAAATGCATTGGATTATTCAAATGAAGAAATCTATGACATTTTTGCGAAGTGGAACAACGGTCGACTTCAATCCTTTCTGCTAGAGGTAACGCGCGATATTTTTAAAGTAAAAGATGACCAGACGGAAAACTTCCTGATCGACATGATCAGAGATGAAGCGAAATCCAAAGGTACTGGTAAATGGACCTCACAGGTGTCAATGGATCTGCAGCTGCCTATTCCGACCATCAACGATGCTGTAAGTACCAGAGATTTATCTAAGTTCAAGTCGTTGCGTACGGCATTGTCTAAAGCTTATGCCCAGGACGTACCTTTCGCAGAAGATAAAGAGCAGTTTATTGTTGAACTTGAGCAGGCATTATACTTTTCTGTGATCACCTCTTATGCACAGGGTCTGCATTTATTATGGCAGGCATCCATCACTTATGAATACGATTTAAACCTGAGTGAGATTGCACAGATCTGGCGCGGCGGATGTATCATCAGGGCTGAATTTTTAGAGGATATTTACCAGGCTTACAAAAAGCAACCGGATCTGGAGCATCTGTATGCGGATAGCGGCGTTCAGGAGAAAATGAAAGAAATACTTCCTGGTATGAGATCAGTAGTGGGTCATGCGCTGCAAAGCGGATTGGCTATTCCAGGTTTCGCCTCTGCCCTCACCTATTTTGATTCATTGAGAACAGAAAAAATGCCGGCTAACTTAATCCAGGCACAACGCGATTTCTTTGGTGCGCACCGTTTTGAGCGTACTGATGCGGAAGGCACCTTCCACGCGATATGGAATCCTAAAGAAGCTTAATACAATAAAGAGATGAAATCCTCAGGGGAACGATTACGACAGTCAGCCCTGCAGGTTTCATTATTTATAGATAATCAATATCATACAAGATGAAAACAAGTAAATGCCTTAACCCAACCATATTTGTCATATTTGGCGGTACTGGTGATTTAAATATGCGCAAACTTGCGCCAGCGATCTACAATTTGTATTCTGATGGTTTTATGCCAAAGGAATATGCGATCATTGGTACGGCAAGAAAGAAGCTTACCGACGAGGTATTCCGTACTACCATCATGGAGGGGGTAAATTCGTTCTCCCGTGCAGGAAAAGTTAAGCAGGAGAAATGGGATGAGTTTGCTGAAAATGTATATTATAATTCTGTGGACGTATCTGCACCGGATACCTTCGCAGTACTCAAAACAAATATTGAAAAATTAAGAGAGCAGTTTGGCCCTAAAACGCAGGTGATCTATTACCTGGCAGTTGCACCGAACCTATTCCCTCTCATCGCAGAATGCCTGGCCAAATATGAACTGGTAGGAAATGAGGACAACTGCCGTTTGGTGATTGAGAAACCTTTCGGTCACGATTTAGAGACAGCTAAAGAGTTGAATAAACTGCTTACGGGCATCTTTACTGAAAAACAGATCTACAGAATTGACCATTACCTGGGTAAGGAAACTGTTCAAAATATTATGGCTTTCCGTTTTGCCAACTCGTTCCTTGAGCCACTATGGAACCGTACTTATATCGAACACGTACAGATCTCGGTAACCGAGCAATTGGGCGTTGGAGATCGTGGTGGTTACTATGATGGGGCGGGAGCGCTCAGAGATATGATCCAGAATCACCTGCTGCAGTTGCTATGCCTTATTGGTATGGAAACACCGATCAATTTCGATGCAGACGAAATCAGGAATAAAAAGGTTGATGTATTGAAAGCCATGCGTCCGTTCTCTCCTGAAGATATACGTTCAAGCACCGTGCGCGGACAATACTCAAAAGGATGGGTTGAAGGTAAAGAAGTGCCAGGCTACAGGTCTGAAGCTGATGTAGCTGAAGACTCCAACACAGAAACATTCGCGGCAGCCAAGTTCTTTGTAGACAACTGGCGCTGGCAGGGCGTACCTTTTTATGTACGTACAGGGAAACGTTTGTTCCAAACGTCATCGTTGATTACGGTTCAGTTTAAAGATGTTCCACATCAGGTATTCCCTTCGGGCGTTACCGAAAACTGGCAGCAAAACAGACTTATCATTAGCATACAGCCGGAAATGAGCATCCGTTTACAGGTGCAGGCAAAAAGACCAGGCTTAGATATGGTATTGAACCCTGTAGACATGGTGTTTGACTATAAAGGCACGTATACCGCACAGGCTCCTGAAGCTTATGAAACTTTATTGTTAGACGTGATGATCGCCGATCAGACACAGTTTATGCGTGCCGACCAGGTGGAAAGTGCATGGGAGTTATTGATGCCGGTAATCAATGCATGGGAAAGCAAAAAATCACTGAGGTTCCCTAATTATCCTGCAGACTCATGGGGTCCTGAAGATGCAGAAGCGCTAATTGCAAGAGATGGTTTTCACTGGTTTACCCTGCCGTTAAAAGAGAAAGGATAACATGAACTTATTAATTTATAAAACCAAAAGTGAGCTACTCGAGGATATTGCAGATTATGTGATTGCAATTGCCGAAAAGGCCATCGCTGAGAACGATTGTTTCAACTTTGTACTTACCGGGGGCAATTCACCCAAGGATTTGTACAGCCTGCTGGCAACAACGTATAAGGATGCGATAGACTGGACTAAAGTGTACTTCTTTATTGGCGATGAACGCAATGTTGCTGCTGATGACGACAGTTATAATGGTCTGATGGCCAAAAAATCGATTCTTGACCCGCTGCAAATTGCATCCGACCATATCTTTTTTGTGGATACAACGCTGGCACCGGAAAAGGCCGCTATAGAGTATGCGAAATCTATTTCCGAACATTTTGGGGGAGCGGATTTAAGCTTTGATCTGATTTTGCTTGGCATGGGCGACGATGCACATACGGCCTCCCTGTTCCCGGGGACGGAAGTTCTGGGAAATAAAGAAGTAACGGTTGATTCGGTATATGTAGACAAATTATCCACCTACAGAATCACTTTTACCGCTCCTTTGATCAATAAGGCTAAAAACATTGCCTTCCTCGTATTTGGGGAGAGCAAGGCTGAAGCCATCAAACATGTGATTGAGGATGAAAATAAAAATCCTACCCAGTATCCATCACAGCTCGTTAATCCGATTGACGGCAGCTTAACCTTCTTCCTCGACAGCGATGCTGCGAAGTTATTGGAAAGTTAAATTCCGGATACCTAACGAAAACTCCCTGATTCTTTTTTAGCGTCAGGGAGTTTTTTGTTTAGGCTCCCCCTGCTCCGTTACGGTGAGGGATCAACCTGGAATTCTCATCATCATATAATTCCCCGGTGATACAGAACTTTTTTAATATCCTGCTGTTGTAATCTTCAGGCCTCCTAACGTATGATTATGCAGACAGACATTTTAATTGCCGGAGGGGGACTCGCTGGCTTGACAGCCGCACTTCATTTACAACGGGCAGGACTTGATGTGCTGGTGATTGAAAAGAACGGTTATCCCCAACAAAAGGTATGCGGAGAATATATTTCCAACGAAGTTCTCCCCTATCTCCATTGGCTTGAGGCAGACCCCTCAGTTCTTGCACCTGCAGAAATTAAAAGGCTGCGCTTCACTGACCGATCACAGAAAAGCATTACAACAAAACTGCCCATGGGTGGCTTTGGCGTAAGCCGGTTTTCGCTGGACAATTTCCTCTATCAAAAGTTTGTAGCAAAGGGTGGAATCGTGATCCATGACAGCGTTATATCAATTAAATCAGCAGAATTTTTTACTATTGAGACACGGTCGGGTAAAGTCATCAACGCAAAAAAGGTTATTGGGGCTTATGGAAAACGATCTGGTCTGGATTTACAGCTAAACCGCTCTTTTATCGAAAAGCGATCTCCATATCTGGCTGTAAAAGCGCATTACGCTGGATCTTTTGAGGAAGATCTGGTTGGACTATATACCTATCAGGGTGGTTATTGCGGAGTTTCTACCATTGAAAACGGAAAGCTGAACATCTGTTACCTGGCGGATTATAACAGCTTTAAGCAGCATAAAAGTATCGAAGCCTACCAGGAAAAGGTGATGTATCAAAATGCAGCGCTGAAACAGATCTTTGAAAACAGTAAATGTTTGTTTGATCAACCCATGACTGTCAGCCAGCTATCCTTCGGATCCAGGCCAGCAGTCGAAAATCATATCCTGATGGCCGGGGATACAGCCGGATTAATCCATCCGCTGTGCGGAAACGGAATGAGTATGGCTATTCACAGTGCTAAGATCTGCGCTGAACTGCTGATCGATTGGTTTGAAACACAACAGTCCACCGTAGCCTTCGAGAAAAACTATATGGCCATGTGGAAGAACGAATTTAAGTCGCGCTTGAAAATGGGAAGCCTGTTATCGGCAGTACTACGCAAAGAAAGTCTGTCTGACCTCGTGATGCGGGGACTGATCTGCATGCCCGGTCTGTTACCGATCATCATCAAAAAAACTCATGGTAAAACTTTAACAACGCAAGTGTAAATGGCAGTAAATACGCTTCACAGAAGCAATGAGCCCGAGACCATGGATAATTTTCACATGGAGGGAGAAATTTTGAAAGATGCGCTGGATAAAATAGCCAGCATCAATCAGCTTTTAGGTGGAAATAAGGTTACGCTGGAAGGCATCAAAAAGTTGATGTCGGGGCAACCAGTCAGCACCATGTTCCGTATTACCGATATTGGCTGTGGAAACGGTGATATGCTGAGGGCTGTAGCTAGTTATGCCTTGCAAAATCAGCTCAATGTAGAACTGCTTGGCATAGACGCAAATAATTTCACGGTGCAACATGCACGCAATTTATCTGCAGACTTTCCTAATATCAAATATAAATGCACAGATATATTCGACGCAAAATCACCACTTCAGTCCTGCGATATTGTTCTATGCACACTTACTTTACATCATTTTAAGGATGAAGAGATCATTGGCCTTCTCCGGGACTTTCAACGCAAGGCAGAGCTCGGATTTGTGGTGAATGACCTGCACAGAAGTGCCCTGGCCTATCACCTCTTCAGAATCATATGTTTTGTGTTCAAGCTCAACCACATGTCGCGCAGCGATGGACTAATTTCCATCCTCCGGGGATTTAAGAGAAAAGACCTCGAAAAGTACAGTGCTGTACTTCAGTTAAAAAATAGCACAATCAAGTGGAAATGGGCATTTCGGTATCAATGGATAGTTAAGACAACATGAGCGTAAAAATAAAAGCAGTAAGCAAGGCATTACCCGAATACTCAAGATCGACTGCAGAAATTCTTCCCTTTCTGGATGGATGGCTGCAGGGACAAGACGACCGATTTATTCGCAAAGTAAAAAAGATATTCGAGAACGCCATGGTAGACAGGCGCTACGCCATGTTGTCGCCACAGGAAGTATTCAGTGATTTATCGTTTGAAGAGCGAAACCAGCTCTATGTAAGGGAAAGCATCAAGCTGGGAACTACCTGCCTGGAAATAGCCTTGCGCAAAGCTGGCTGGGAAAACCAGGATTTGGATTATATCATTACGGTTAGCTGCACTGGGATAATGATTCCGTCGCTCGACGCCTACCTCATCAACAAGCTTCAGTTGAAACAAGACATCATCAGATTGCCTGTTACAGAAATGGGTTGTGTAGCCGGAGTTTCCGGGATGATATATGCCAAGAACTTCCTGAAAGCCAATCCAGGGAAACGTGCAGCGGTGGTAGCGGTAGAATCGCCATCGGCCACCTTCCAGCTCAATGATTTCTCCATGGCCAACATTGTTAGTGCTGCTATATTTGGCGATGGTGCGGCTTGTGTAATGCTATCCTCCCACCCCGAAGATGATGGTCCGGAGCTGATAAATGAAGCCATGTATCACTTTTATGAAGCAGAAAACCTGATGGGATTCAAATTGACCAATACGGGTTTAGAAATGGTGCTGGATGTACAAGTTCCAGATCAGATTGAAGCACACTTCCCGGAAATCATTCATCCTTTTCTGGATAAGAATGACCTGACTATAGCCGACATCGACCACCTCATCTTTCACCCAGGCGGAAAGAAAATCATACAGGTAGTGGAATCATTATTCGGCACATTGGGTAAAGACATCGAGGATACCAAAGCCGTGTTAAGGTTGTACGGGAACATGTCCAGCGCAACCGTATTGTATGTATTAGAGCGGATTATGGACAGGCAACCAATACCAGGCGAAAAAGGGCTGATGTTAAGTTTTGGTCCGGGTTTTACGGCCCAGCGAATTTTATTACAATGGTAATGGATAATTGTATTTACTTTAGAAAAAATAACGAATATTAAATTTAACAGGACGATGAACGCACAGGAAATATTAGAAAAACTACCATACAGCAAGCCATTTTTATTTGTTGACGAGCTATTGCATATTGATGAAAATGGGTCTACCGGAACTTTCACCTATGATAAGGAGCTCGATTTTTACAAAGGACATTTCAAAGATGCACCCGTAACTCCGGGAGTGATCATGACCGAGACCATGGCACAGATTGGATTGGTTTGTCTGGGGATTTACCTCTATGGAAATGATAATGCAGAGATGAAAGCCCATGTAATGCTTACATCCACCGCGATTGATTTTATGAAACCTGTATACCCCGGGGAAAAAGTTACTGTAACCGCCGAAAAGGTTTACTTCCGCTTCAAAAAGCTCAACTGCAATGTATCGATGAAAAATGAGGCTGGCGAAGTGGTGTGTAAAGGAAATATTTCGGGAATGGTGACCGCCAAAATGCATGAGTAGACGTGTTGTAATCACCGGATTAGGCGTTGTTGCTCCAAACGGAACAAGTATCCCTCAATTCAGACAGGCTATCAGAACAGGCAGCTCCGGGATCCGGCATGACAAACAACTGGAGGAACTCCGTTTTTCGTGCCAGGTGGCCGGGAAACCGGAGATTTCGCCGGAGCGTATCGCCAAGTATTTCACCCCCCTGGAGATCAAAAACCTGGATAGCACCGGCATCTGTTATGGCGTGATTGCCGGATTGGACGCCTGGAAGGATGCCGGCCTGACTGTTGCTGAGGGGGATGAGCCTTATTGGGAAAGAGGGACTATTTTTGGAACCGGAACCTCCGGCATCGATAAATTCAGGGCCGCAATTTTTAAAATAGACGACCTGGAGGTAAGAAAGCTCGGGAGTACGGTAGTTTCTCAAACCATGGCCAGCGGCGTAAGTGCGTTTATTGCGGGAAAACTGGGGCTGGGAAACCAGGTGAGCACAAACTCATCTGCCTGCGCAACAGGTACTGAAAGCATTTTTATGGCCTACGAGCGCATCAAATCAGGTGCGGCAGAAATGATGCTGGCGGGAAGCACAAGTGACAGTGGCCCTTATATCTGGGGTGGATTTGACGCCATGAAAGTTTGTCCCTATCAGTATAATGATCGGCCCGAACAAGCCAGCCGTCCGATGAGCAATACCGCAGCAGGTTTTGTTCCCGGAAGTGGTGCCGGGGCTATGGTATTGGAAACGCTGGAAAGTGCAGTTGCCAGAGGAGCCAGCATATATGCCGAGGTGCTGGGCGGACATGTTAACTCTGGTGGGCAAAGAGGATCAGGATCAATGACCGCTCCAAATAGTGTGGCGGTACAGCGCTGTATCAATGAGGCTCTTTTAAGTTCGGGAATCAATGCCTCAGAGATAGACCTTGTCAACGGGCATCTGACTGCAACCACTAAAGATGCGCTGGAGATAGAAAACTGGGTCGCCGCATTAGGCCGTAAAGGGAGCGACTTCCCTTATATCAATAGTATCAAAGGTATGATTGGTCATTGCATTAGTGCCGCAGGAAGTATTGAATGCGTAGCTGCTGTTCTGGAGCTTGCCGAGGATTTCATTTATCCAAATCTCAACTGCGAGGATATGCATCCAGCTATAAAAGCACTGATTGCTGCAGACCGCATACCGCAGGTTTGTAAGGAACAGGAGATTAATATTCTGGCCAAGGCAAGCTTCGGCTTTGGAGACGTAAATGCATGTATCATCTTTAAAAAATATAAACATGGAGAATGAAGATTTGATGGTAATTGTGAAAGAAACAATTGCACCATATACTGAAGAGACTGATATCCTTGAGAACATAGATAAAGACACTGATTTCATCAGAGACCTGAAGATCAATTCTGCAAGCCTGGTAGACATTGTGCTGGACCTGGAGGAAAGGTTTACAATCGAAATTGACAACGAGTCAATGGCTAAAATGCTTACTGTTGGGGCATCAATAGAGGTGATCAAAACAAAACTGGGAGAAGGTGATCGGGAATGACCTGGTGGATTTACATCAGGCAGCACTGGACAATAACTGGCAAAGAAAAGGTTTTTTGCACAAGGTATTCACCTCCCCGGAACAGCAGCTTATCCAAGAGGCAGCTTCTCCCAATTACATGGTGTGGCTATTATGGAGCATGAAAGAAGCCAGTTATAAGATTGTAAACCGAACGAAGTGCTTCCGCAGCTATAATCCGACAAGTTTCTGCTGCATATCGTTAACGAATGACCGTGGCGATACGTCGGGAATTGTAAGCTACGGGAAAAATAAGTTCTTTATCAGGAGTTTTTACGGTGTGGATTTCATCCATTCTATTGCTGTAGTCTCGCAACAGGATTTTGAACATATCCATTCACATCTGCTTCCCAACCGGCCAGATTATGTGGAGGCCTTTAATTCAGCTTTACCCGATTATGTAATAAGGAAAAGCACAACAGGAATACCTCAAATGCTCCATCGCAGCAATCATACCACCCATGCGGCCTCCATCAGCCATCATGGCCGGCATCTCGCAATTATTTATTCAGATGTTCCTCTATCAGGAGATTGATGATCCCATCAGCCATTCCCACTTTTGGCACATATACCTGCTTAATTCCTGTCCATTTCATCAGCGTGATAAAGATTTCCGCAGCAGGGATAATTACATCGGCACGGTCTGGATTTAGTCCTAACACATGGATCCTTTCTTTGAGGGAGTGACTATTAAGCTGATTATACAGTGATTTTAGCTTTAGAAACGTAAGAGGCATCCCCTCTTTTTCATTTGCCATACGGTATAGCTTATTGATATTGCCGCCGGTACCGATACCCGCCAGGTTTTTGTGAAACTTAGTCTGTTCCTTAACCCAAAGCCTCATCTCTTCCCAGGTCTCTTCTTTATCCTGATTATCCAAAATACGGATGGTTCCGATATCAAATGATTTAGAAGCTACAGGGACTTTATTCACAAATACAGATAACTCTGTGCTTCCACCACCCACGTCGATGTACAGGTAATTTTTATTGATATCAAGGTTATCCTCAATATGATTCGCGTAAATGATATTCGCTTCCCTTTGTCCTTCGATAATCTCCAGGTCGACGTCTGTTTTCTCTTTTATGAGTTTGATGATCTCAGCGCCATTTGCAGCTTCCCTCATGGAAGAGGTGGCGCAGGCAAGGTACTCCGAAACGTGATAAACATCCATCAGATTCTTAAAGGCCGACATCGTTTTGATGAGATCTTCAATTTTTCTGGTAGAGATTTGATGATCCAGGAAAGCATCATCTCCTAATCTGAGTGGAACCCTAACCAGTGTGTTCTTTTTAAATTTATAGCTATTGTCCTGATAGGTTACATCTGCAATAAGCAGTCTAACGGCATTGGAGCCTACATCAATTGCAGCGTATCTCAGCATTCTTTATTGGTGTTTGTTTTTTAGGTAATTGTATGTCTGAACCTGAGCCCGCACCTTGGTGCTGATACGGTTTTTATGGTATTTATTGTTATTCATTCTGGTGATATCCCTCGCTTTCACATTATCCTGAAGCTGAAAATCAATGATATCCCTGATTTCCTGTTTCACATCATTGTCGAGCACAGGAAAACCCACCTCCACACGGTGTTCAAAGTTTCTGCTCATCAAATCTCCTGAGGAAAGGTAAATGTCATCCTTGCCATTATTTCCATAGATAAATACCCGGGCATGCTCCAGAAACTTATCAATAATACTAATTACAGTGATGTTTTCACTAAAGCCCTTGACGCCGGGAACAAGGCAGCAAATTCCGCGAACGATAAGCTTTACCTTTACGCCGGCATTGCTGGCATCATACAGTTTTTGTACAATTCCTTCATCAGCCAGACTGTTAACTTTGAATATGACATAAGCGGGTTTCCCGGACTTTGCAATTTTTATCTCCCGGTCTATCAGTGTGTTGAATTTATTTCTGGAATCAAGCGGTGATACGATCAAATGTTTGAAACCGCCGGCTACTGTCTTTTTGTTCAGCGCTGCAAACAACTTGATTAAGTCGTGCGTAATCTCTTTTTTAGCCGTAAAGATACTATGGTCGCAATATAACTTCGCTGTTTTTTCATTGAAGTTTCCCGTTGCCAGATTGGCGTAATATACCGGCCTTCCTTTTTCAATACGCGTTATGAGGCAGATTTTCGAGTGGACTTTATAATCACTTAAGCCATAGTTCACGTGAACGCCTTCCTCTTCCAGTCTATTGGTCCAGAAAATGTTTGCCTGTTCATCGAAACGGGCCTTTAGCTCTACCAGGCAATTTACTTTTTTACCGTTTTTTGCGGCATTGATCAACGCATTGATTACCCTGGAGTTTTCCGCCAGACGGTAAAGCGTAATGTTGATTGCTGTCACACGGGGATCGATCGCTGCTTCCCGCAGGAACAGGATGATATAATCATAAGATTGATAAGGCAGGTTAACGAGGTAATCCTTATCAGCAAGTTTATCAAAAATACTTTGTGTCCGGTGCAGTCCATGAACTTTCAGCGGCACTGTAGGCGGATACTCAAGGCTCTTATCGCCAACATTTGGAAAACGGATGAAATCGCCAAAACGATGATACCTATTCCCCGGGATCAGGCTTTCTGCCTCAATCTTCAGCTTTGCCACCAATACGCCAAGCATATCAAAAGGCATGGATGTGTCGTAGAGCAGACGCATAGGTTTGCCTTTCTTGCGTTTATCAAGGCTGGTCTTCAATTCATCGATAAATTTCTCACTTACATTTTTATCGATATCCAATTCAGCATCTCTGGTCAGCTGAATCGAATAAGCATCCATCTCATCATATTTGAAAATATAAAAAATATCATCCAGGCAATATTTAATAATATCCTCGGCAAGAATGATAAACTTCAGGCCGTTCGTTTCTGGTAATACCAGGAACCTCGGCAGATCCGGAGGAAGTTCAATCAGGGCGTACTTCTCATCCCTTTTACCGGCTTTCTTCTTGAGTCTTACAAAAAAGTAAAGATAACGGTCCCTCAGTTCTGGAAAGGGCTTATCCAGATCTACAATAATCGGGACTACATTAGACAGGATCTTATCCCGGAAATGCTCCCGGACAAACTCACCCCTGGCCACGTTAAGCTGGGTGTCATTAAGGATGAAAATCCTGTTTTGCGCCAGTTCATTGATTAGCGTTGCCTGAAAAAGTTGTTCAAATTTACGTTCTTGACGAACAACGGTGTTTTTTATTTCATTAAGGATCTTTTTGGGGTTAAAACCCAGAAGCTCCTTTGTTTTGTCATTTAAATTAGACAGCCTGGTCATGGTAGCTACCCTTACCCGATAGAACTCCTCAAGGTTAGATGAAAAAATGGACAGGAATTTTATCCGTTCTATCAGTGGAACTGTTTCATCCGCTGCCTCCTGCAAAACCCGTTCATTGAAATACAACCAGCTTATTTCTCTATTTAAAAATGGTACCTTCTTCTTAGTCATGGTGTAAATTCAAAAAATCCCTATGGGAACGGATAGCCAAAACTGCATATTCTATTGTTAATTCAATGTTAATTGTATGTACATTAAACTGAAAAAACGAGTTCTTTATTAAGATTCGGTGGCGGGTTTTACGCCCTCTGCTTCCTGTTCGGTTTCTTGAGGTTCAACAGCTTCTGACGGCGCAGCAGTTGGTGATGAAGTTTTTGCCGTCGCAGTTGCTGCAGATTTTGTTGACCTTGGCGGGGTCTTAGCTGACCTTGTTGCCAGAGTTCTAGCAGGGGCCTTAGTGGTAGTAGTAGCACCAGCGGTGGTTGCTGATGATTTCACTGCAGTTTTTTTAACTGCGGGAACCTTTACAGGAGTCTTCACAGTAGCTTCAACCGGAGCTTTACTTAATTCATCCTCAGCTACATTAGCTTTAACAGCCCTGGATGCCGGAGACTTAGCAGGAGCAGCCTTTGTTTTAGCACCCGTTTTGGTAGCGTCAGTAGACGTGGCTTTTGGAGGGGCAGTGACGGCAGACTTACTCAGCTCTGCGGCCTTTTCATGCGCCTCAATCACCGGAACCTTAATACTGCTCGTCACCGGTTTAGATTTAGCAATCGCTTTTTCTACTTCCTTTTTAGCTTTTTTTGTTCCTTTAACCAGGGGCTTTCTAACCGCCTCTGCTTTTGCAGCTGCTTTCTTTTTCTCCTGTTTTACCTTTTTGGTGGTTGCTGATTCAGCCGACCTGAACTTCTTCGCCAATTTTGCCGCAACCGCCTTTGCGGCCCTGGCTACCTCTTCCCCTATTTTCCCTGCATCATGCCCCAAATGAGTTACCGCTTCAATAAATTTTTGCGATAAACTCTGCTCTAATTCTTTCTTCACTGCTTTTTTAGCAACTTTTTTTTGCACTTTTGGTTTAGTGGTTTTCATAATATATTTTTTAGGCTGACCCTTTATTGATTCATTATTAAATTTAATATTTTTTTTATTCTAAAGCTATAATCATGCCCACTTTCGATATTGTAAGTAAAGTTGACGCGCAGACATTGGACAATGCAATGAACAACGCAAAAAAAGAAATCCTGAACCGTTACGATTTCTCTACCTCAAAAAGCACCATCGACCACGATAAAAAGACCAATATCATCACGATCGTGACTGAAGATGATATGCGTTTAAAAGCAATTGAGGATTCTATTATTTCGAGGATGATGAAACAAAACCTGGATCCTAAGAGCCTCGATTTTGGCAAAGAAGTATATGCCTCAGGCAATATGATCAGAAAGGAAATCTCCATCAAAGAAGGAATTGACAGGGAAACGGCAAAAAAAGTAGTAGCCAAAATCAAAGCCAGTGGATTGAAAGTACAGCCATCCATGATGGACGATCAGGTAAGGGTTCAAAGCAAAAACATCGATGACCTGCAGAAAGTTATCGCTTTGTGCAAAGGCGAAGATTTTGGTCAGCCATTACAGTTCATTAACATGAGGAACTAATGGAAATCATTGAGAACGGATTTGTATTTTCTGACGACAAAAACCTGGTCGATGTTGCGGCCGTTCATCATTTCCTGAGCACAGTATCATACTGGGCTCAGGAAATACCTTTCGATACCGTGAAGAGATCAATTGACAACTCCCTGTGTTTTGGCATCTATAAAGAGAACCGGCAGGTTGGCTTTGCACGATGGATCACGGATAGGGCAACATTTGCTTATCTGGCGGACGTTTACGTAGAGGAAGAGTTCAGAGGTCAGGGCTTATCCAAAAAACTCATGTCCTTTATGCTGTTCTCTCAAGACCTGCAGGGCTTAAGGAGATATATGTTATCTACGCACGATGCCCACGGCCTTTATTCACAGTTTGGCTTTAAGGCAGTGGACTCACCGGAGAACATCATGGCAGTAGTGATAAAAGACGCCTATAGGAAGGCATAAAGATTAGCCTATAATCTTTGCGCCTTTACTCCCTCTTTAGTGATCACAATAGGTTTAATCAAACCATTTTCATCGAAAGACATCACATCAATGCAGGTCTCGCGGTGATTACCATTTGTCTCTGTCAGCGGTCTTCTGTGATAAACGATATACCAGAGATCCTTTTTCTCGTTGTGGATGATCGAGTGATGCCCCGCACCGGTAGCTATTTTCGGATCCTGCTTCAGGATTTTCCCGATCCTTTTGAAAGGACCCATTGGAGAATCTGCAATAGCATAAGCTACCGAATAATCAGGTCCTGTCCAGCCACCTTCAGACCACATGAAATAGTATTTACCATTTCTCATGAACATATAAGGTCCTTCCACATATCCCTGAGGAGTAATTTCACGGTAAGTAACGCCGTCTTCAAATGGAACGAGACTTTTAAAATCGTCGCTTAACTTTGCGATGTTGCAATGCTGCCATCCACCGTAAATAATATACCACTGCCCGTCTTTATCTTTGAATACAAACTGGTCGATAGGCTGTGCGCCGTTATGAAAGCGATCAATGAGTGGCTTGCCGATGAGATCTTTAAAAGGCCCCTCCGGACGGTCAGCTACTGCAACACCAATACCGCCCATCTCCTGATCGTTCTGGATATCATTCGCCCCAAAAAACACGTAATATTTTTTATCTTTTTGTACCACTGCTGGCGCCCATACTGCTTTTTTTGCCCACTTCACATTAGCTGTATCCAACACATGCTCATGTTTTTTCCAGGTAACCAAATCCTTTGAACTATAAGCATCCATAAAAACCTGCTCTTCATATTTTGCCGAGTAGGTTGGATAAACCCAGTACTGGTGATCAAAAACTATGGCCTCCGGATCGGCGTACCAGCCTTTGAATATTGGATTTCCGGAAGTTTTTCCGTTCTGCGCAAAACCGCTAAAGATGGTGGTTACAGCGATAATAGAAAATAACGATATACATTTCATAAGCATCTGCCGGGAGCCTGAATGTTAGCTAAATGAATGATTAAACCGTTTTAACATCATTTTCGCTATACTCCTCGATGTCGGTAATATATCCATTAAGAATTAGAAAATCAAATAAGGGTTTAGCATCCGCTGTAACAGGCATATTGGCACTGGTGATTACCTTATTTGTCTTTTTATCAAGGAAGGGATATGCAAAGAGCTTTACATTTTTCGAGAACATATCGCTCACATAACTGAGCAGCTGACTGGAATAGTTATCGCCGAAATTGCTGGAGTTAAATACAAATTTAAGGTTGTTGATATTGGTGGAAATCCCCACACTCTTAGGCTTGCACCTGTCCAGGTATTTCGCCAGTTTATTGTGTCTGGCAAAGTTAGAAACGATCACCAGGTTTCCGGTTTTACACATCTCCTCAGCGCGTTGTGCAACAGCTCGTAAATCGATATTCTCTGGTCTTTCTTCATCTGCTGTCAGCACATTGGACATAAGAACCTCAATCAGGACACTCATATTATCCTTGTTTACGCTTTCAGTTTTGCGGAACTGATCTACTGCATTGTTAAACATGCTGAAGTTAGGCAGGGACTTCTGGGCATATTTAGTCCTGAGAATCATGATGTCCCTTTTATACAGCAGGTCTTTTGCCAGGCATGGATTTCCCAGAGAATCAAAGATCGCTGCATCAGAGAAATCTTTCACGATCAGGTACAGGTTCAGAAGGATATTGTTGATATCCTTAAAGACCGGCCCACTGACAGAAATCAAATCAATTTCAACCGAGCCTACCGTGAGGTTCTCCGCGAGGGATTCGATCATCTTTTTGGGATCATCGTGATAATAAAAGGCAGCATATACCAGGTTTACGCCAATGATTCCGAGAACATTCTGCTGCAGGGCGGCATCTGTATCAAGCAGGCGCACATGGAAGATAATCTCATTTGGCTCTCCATCTGGTACAGTCTGGAACTTGATACCGATCCATCCATGGGGATCGTTTGATTTGTTATAGTTAAGTGTGGTTACCGTATCAGCGAAGGCGAAAAAGGTTCTGGAATCATACTTCTCGCCGCAAAGCCTTTCTGTTAACAGGCCAAATTCGTGGTTCAGCATTTTTTTTAAGCGCGACTGGCTCACATACCTTCCGGTTTCCTCAGCGCCATAGATGGCATCACTGAATGTCATGTCGTAGGCCGACATTGTTTTTGCCACTGTTCCTGAAGCTGCACCAGCGGTAAAAAAATTACGGGCCACCTCCTGCCCTGCTCCGATCTCAGCGAAGGTACCGTAAATATTAGGGTTTAAATTAATATTCAGGGCCTTACGCTTGGTATCAAGAATTTCTCTTTCCATGGTGCAAAAATAGCACAAAAGACCGTATTTGAGGGATTATTTTGTCTATATTGGTCATCTGATGCTAAATGTAATCGATCTAAATATCCAGTTTTTTAACCAGGAGCAAAAGTCCTGGAACCCCGCCGTTAAGCAGATCAGTTTTGAGATGAAAAAAGGTAGCGTGCTGGGTATTGTGGGTGAAAGCGGTTCGGGAAAATCAGTGACTTCCTTTGCTATTATGCGGCTGCTCGATTCCAGATATGCAAAGATTGAAGGGGATATCATTTTTAACAGCGTGAGTCTCCCAGGATTATCTGATAACGATATCAATGCTTATCGCGGAAATCAGATTGCAATGATTTTCCAGGAACCCATGACTTCACTTAATCCCGTGTTTACCTGCGGATACCAGGTTTGTGAAGCCATCATGCTGCACCAGAACGTAAATCGTGCAGAAGCGAAGGCAAAGACAATCGCGCTGTTCAAAGAAGTGCAACTGCCAAGGCCGGAGGCTTTATATGCATCCTATCCGCATCAGCTCTCCGGGGGACAAAAACAGCGGATTATGATTGCTATGGCCTTGAGTTGCAACCCGGAATTATTGATTGCAGATGAGCCAACTACCGCGCTTGATGTAACGGTTCAAAAGACTATTTTACAGCTATTGCTTAAGATAAAGAACGAGCGGCAAATGTCTATGATCTTTATCTCCCATGACCTGGGCGTAATCAGTGAGATTGCAGATGAGGTTGCGGTAATGTATAAGGGCGAGATTGTTGAACGGGGGCAGGTAAAAGACCTTTTTGAAAAGCCCCAGCATCCTTATACCAAAGGGTTGCTCGCCTGCCGTCCATCACCTTCAAGGCGACTCAAAAAACTGCCCGTTGTGTCCGATTTTACCGAAGGAAAAGCCGACCAGCCGATTGCCCATTTATTGGAAGCCAACAGCTATACGCAGGGAGAAATCGATGCCCGGCGCAAAAAACTTTATAGTGAAGCACCACTGTTGCAAGTCGAACAGCTCTGCACTTGGTTTCCCATCAAACACGGACTTTTTGGTAAATCGCTGGAAGTGGTTAAAGCTGTGGATGACGTCAGTTTTGAGCTCTATCCCGGAGAAACCCTGGGACTGGTAGGTGAATCGGGATGCGGAAAGACAACTCTGGGCCGAAGTATTTTGAGACTGGTGCAACCGAGCTCGGGAAGCATCATCTTTGATGGCAAAGACATCACACATCTGAAAGGTGGCGATATGAGAAAATTGAGACGCGAAATACAACTGATATTTCAGGATCCCTACTCTTCCTTAAATCCCCGTCTCACCGTTGCCCATGCATTGATGGAACCTTTACAGGTACACCAGCTGTTTAATTCCAATCAGGAGCGCCTTAAACATGTAAAGCATCTGATGGAACTGGTAGGGTTGCCAGCGGACTATCTAAACCGCTACCCACATGAATTTTCGGGAGGGCAACGTCAGCGCATCGTGATCGCCAGGGCCCTTGCGCTACAGCCCAGGCTGATCATTTGTGATGAATCAGTATCTGCTTTAGATGTATCTGTACAGGCACAAGTGTTGAATCTTTTGAAAAAACTGCAGGACGAACTAGGGCTGACCTATATTTTCATCTCCCACGACCTCGCCGTCGTAAAACACATATCGGACAGGATGATCGTGATGAACAAAGGTAAAGTGGAAGAAGAAGGATTCCCGGAAGTAATTTATCATACGCCACAAAGCGCCTATACGCAGAAACTGATCAGTGCAATTCCCGGAAGAATCGATATCGCCTAACCTTGCTCTTTTTGGGGAGCCCTTTATCAGCGTTTGAACCGCCTGATCATTTACTTAAAGAGTCTTCGATCTTTTCTTTCTCCGGTGCCGACAATTGCATCACAGCAGTATTCAGCGCCCTTCTGATTTCTCTTTCTTTCAGTTTATCGTAGTTGTTGAGCAATACCTGCACCTTAAACCTTGCCACATCCTTATTAATCGCGATTGTTTTGATGGTTAAACCACCTGAAACGATATAATCGGCAAATCCATCGACACATTTACTGAGGTAGTCTTCCAGATATTTGGGGCTGAAACCAAAGTGCAGCGACAGTTCAAATTCTATGCTTAACTTTTTGATGTTCTGCTTGGACTGGTTGATAATGACAGAACTGAATACGACAGAGTTTGGTACAATGACCATGTCGTTGTCCTCGTTCTGCAGAATCATATTGATCAGCGTGATATCTAGTATTTTCCCTTCAATGTCCTGGACCTTAATATGATCGCCGAGCGATAAACGGTCAGAAAACATTATAATCAGTCCGTTGATCATATTGGTAATATAATCTTTAAACGTCACTGCAATCGCCGCAGCCACGATCGTGATACTGGTAAGGAACTTGATGGGCTCAATTCCCATAAAGATCATAAATGCGATCACGCCGAATACCGTATTCAGAATAGACACGATCCTGTTGATCCCCAGAATAAAGTTATCCTTGATATTAGGCTTAAGTCCGTGATTGCGGACATACCAATAAATGATAATCAGCCGCAGGAAAGAAATCGCCGTACTGGGACCAAGGAAAACGATTAAAGCGCTTGTTGCACTTACCATCACAGGATAGTGTGCAAAGAAGGGCGGTTGATTCACTTTGACATAAACCAATAGCATAAACACAATTGTTTTGATCACAATAATGAATAACTCACTCTTCGCTTTTCGCTGTTTTTCGGCTATCATTTTAAATTTACAAGATCTGGTTTAACCTTTAAATCATTTCAAAGTGTTACCTTCGAAATATTGACAAATATACTATGGCAAAAAAGAAATCTTCTCAAATAAAACTCGTTTTAACCCAGTTAATAAGTGACGTTTTAGAGAAAAGCAATAATGAGGCCTTAAATTACAAACAGGTCTCAGCCAAGCTCAACATAACAGACAATGAATCCAGAGAGATCATTTTAGAGGTTTTAAAGGAACAGTCCCAGAAGGGAATATTTATTGAGAATCCGAAAGGCAAGTTTAAATTAAAGGATTTGAAGACCTTCATTACCGGAAAAGTAGACATGACGGCAGATGGTGCTGCATTTATCATTCCGGATGATGAATTTGAAAAAGACGTATTCGTTTCTGCCCGTAAGCTGCACAATGCGCTGCACGGAGATCGGGTAAAAGTTTATATCTATAAAAAGAAGAGCGGCAGAAAAAATGAGGGAGAGGTTGTTGAAATCGTTCAGCGCCTGAAAACCGATTTTATTGGGGTTATTAAAATATCAGACCGTTATGCATTTGTAACGGTGGACGACAAAAAGATGTTGCATGATATCTTTGTGCCCCTGACTGATCTTGGCGGTGCCGAGAACGGTCAGAAAGTACAAGTTGCTATTACAGACTGGCCGGAGGGTGCTAAAAACCCGATTGGAAAAATCATCAATATCCTGGGTACCGAGGGTGAGAATGATACTGAGATGAATGCGATTCTGGCACAATACGGTTTTCCTTTATCCTTCCCAAAGGAAGTAGAAAAAGAAGCCAATGAAATTCCGGAGCAGATCAGTCCGGCGGAACTTGAGGGGCGACGGGATTTCCGTGAAACGGTAACCTTTACCATTGACCCTGCCGATGCTAAGGACTTTGACGATGCCATATCGATAAAAAAGCTGCCTAATGGAAATCACGAAATCGGTGTACATATTGCCGATGTTTCCCACTACGTGCAGCCTAAAACCTTTTTGGATAAGGAAGCCTTTTCAAGGGCCACGTCTGTTTACCTGGTGGACAGGGTGATCCCTATGTTACCGGAAAGATTAAGTAATGGCGTTTGTTCCCTCCGTCCGCATGAAGACAAGCTGTGTTTTGCTGCAGTGTTTGAACTTGATGACCAGGCCAATATTGTTGAAGAGTGGTTTGGAAGGACGGTGATTCACTCCGACAGACGTTTCAGTTATGAAGAAGCCCAGGAAGTTATAGAAAATAAAGAAGGTGACTATGCTACTGAATTGACCACACTCAATGAACTCGCTTACATCCTGCGCGACAGAAAATTCAAAAACGGTGCCATCAGCTTTGAGAGTACCGAGGTGAAATTTAAACTGGACGACCATGGCAAACCTATTGGCGTTTATGTTAAGGAGCGTAAAGATGCCCATAAGCTCATCGAAGACTTTATGCTATTGGCCAATAAAAAAGTAGCTGAATTTATCGCCAAAAAAGGAAAAGGCAAACAGAAATACACCTTTGTATATCGCTCACATGATTCTCCTAACCTGGAAAATCTAGGCAATTTTGCCCTATTCGCAGCCCGATTCGGTTATAAGATCAACATGAAGTCGGACAAGGACATCGCCAAATCGTTGAACTTCCTGATGGAGGATGTTGAAGGAAAAAAAGAACAGAATGTTTTAACCCAACTGGCTATACGCTCGATGGCAAAGGCTATATACACGACGAAGAAAACTAGTCATTACGGACTCGCCTTTGATCATTATACCCACTTCACCTCTCCTATCCGCCGATACCCTGATGTAATGGTACATCGTTTACTTGCTGCTTATTTAAACGGAGAGCGGTCGGCAAATGAGGAAGAATATGAAACCGCGGCCTCCCATTCTTCGGCAATGGAAAAAAGGGCTGCCGACGCTGAACGCGCTTCTATCAAATACAAGCAGGTAGAGTACCTGGAAGAAAACGTTGGAAAACTATTTATGGGGATCATCTCCGGCGTAACTGAATGGGGAATGTATGTAGAGCTGATCGACAATAAATGTGAAGGTATGATTCGCCTGAAGGATATTGCCGACGACTTCTACGTGCTGGATGAAAAAAACTACTGCATCGTTGGTCAGCGTAAGAAAAAGAAATATCAGCTGGGTGATGAAGTGAAGGTAAAAGTGAAAAGAGTAGACCTATCCAAGAGGCAGATCGACTTCTCCCTAGTTCAGGATTAACTATGAAATATCAATCCGGTGTAACCTTTATCCTATTTCTGTTTTTCACGATATCTGCCCTTGCTCAGCAACGGGTTTCGGGTATTGTGGTAGAAAAAGGCAGTGCTGTTCCAGTAGCATTTGCGACTGTACAGGCGCCTGGCATAAAGAATACGCTCACCAACATCAACGGAGAATTCGAAATTAACCTGCCTGAGCTTCCTGCCCAGGTAAAATTTAGCCACCTGAATTATCAGGATATGACTGTCCGGCTGACAAAACCGGATGCTCAGGTAAAAGTAGAACTTACCGCAAGGACACTCCTATTACGTGAAGTAAACATCGGAAATCCGGCAACGGCAATCATGCAGGCAGTAGCGGATAAAGCCTTGCAACAATACGATCATTCTAATTACGGCAAGGCATTTCTAAGGCAAATAGCCTACGATCAGGACAAACCTACCTATATGAATGAAATTTTCCTGAATGCCGAATGGAAACCCTATGGACTGGTAGCCTGGAAACCTACACAGGCCAGGCACCTGAAAGCTGCCAGCGGTGTATCCTATACCAATACCAGTTTCTTCTCCTTCATTTTGTCGGGCTATCTGGCTAACTCCATCCATAAAAAACCTGTGTTACGTAAAGTTGATTCCTTATATACTTTTAAGCTGGCAGGTAGCTACGATCAGGAAGGGCAGGAAATTGCAAAAATCACCTGCACGCCAAAGCCTAAACTTAAAGGGCTGAGATTTCAGGGCACCTATTATGTGAATACGGTAACCAATAATGTGGTGAAGATAGAAGGCACCCTATTGGCACTTCGATTCAAGGGCGGCGGACCGGTGGGTATTAAAAATAAAGAAACAACATTCATCGCCCAGTACAGGGTAAATGATGCCGGCTATACTGTTCTGGATTACTCAATTTTCAACACTTCAAATACCATCAACCTGATGGGCTTTGGCCTGCAACAGACGGATCTTTATTCGACGCTGTACATGACCGATGATGATCACATCGATAAAAATGAATTGAAGGAAGTAAGTGGCGACATAGATGATTCCAGTCTGGTAAAAGCCATGAACTTCGATGCTGCTTTCTGGAAGAACAATCCCGGAATCAAAAGGACAGTCAAAGAACAGGCTGCCATAGATATTTTAGAAAAAACATCACCAATAAAAAAATAATGTATACCATTTTTGAATTACAACAATTGATTGAAACGGCTATTCAAAAAGTTGAGTACCCCAGCCACCCTGCCAAACTTTACGAACCGATACGCTATATCATGGACCTTGGCGGCAAAAGAATCAGACCAGTATTGCTGTTATTATCCAGTGAATTATTCAATAACGACATCCATATCGCCATAGAAGCCGCACTAGCTATTGAAACCTTTCATAATTTCACACTCATACACGATGATATCATGGACAACGCTCCCCTGCGGCGAGGAAAAGATACTGTTCATATCAAATGGGGAGTGAATAACGCAATCCTCAGCGGAGACGTGATGATGGTTGAAGCCAACAAACACCTCACCAGGTTAGATAGTGCAATATTAAAAGATGCCTTAAATTGTTTCAACAGCACCGCGCAAGGGGTATGTGAAGGGCAGCAATTGGATATGGAATTTGAGCAGCGAACTGACGTCAGTATTCCGGAGTATATCAATATGATCCGTCTAAAAACCGCCGTTCTGGTTGGCGGCGCGATGAAACTCGGCGCTATTGTGGCCAGGGCGAGCGAGGAAGATGCGAATCTGCTCTACGATTTCGGTGTCAATTTCGGACTGGCATTTCAATTGCAGGATGACATCCTGGATGTTTACGGCGACCCACTGAAATTTGGCAAGCAGGTAGGCGGAGATATCATTTCAAACAAGCAGACGTTTCTATTGCTCAAGTTAAAAGAACTGGCCACACCTGAAGATCTAATTCAACTGCAAAGGCAATCTGATAACACAGACTATGCTGAAAAGATAGCCACAATCACCTCGTTATACAACCTCTACCAGGTAAGGGAACTTGCTGCCGCAGAAATGAAACGCAGCCTCGATATCGCCTATACCTCACTGGATAGCGTAAACATTGGCCAGGAGAGAAAAAAGGAGCTCAGCGACTTAGCTGCCTCTCTCATTGACCGGGAACACTAGGCCTTAATTCTCATCCAAAAGATGTTTGATCTTCTCATAGGTTAAAGGCTTCGTCAGGAAGTCTTTAACCGATTTGTAAGAACGCGCTCTGAGCTGTTCTGCAGGATCAATAGTTGATGAAATAATCACCACATCAACAGGGATATTTTGTTCCTCCAATCGTTCTAAAAACGTCCATCCATTTATTTCCGGCATATTTAAATCCAGTAGAATAAGGTTTGGCAAATGATCTTTAAGGTATTCTAGTGCAAGCACAGGATTATCGAACTGTACCACCTTTTTATTCTTATTGTATTTGGTAATAATCATATGATGCAGCTTGTTAGTCAGCGAATCATCGTCAACAAGCATGATATGTTTCGAATTATTGAGCGTACTATCCGTAGTAAAATCGCGTGGTGTATCATCCTTATTAATCAACCTGTTTAACATTTTGATGATATCGTCCAGCTTCTCAGCCTGGAAGTTAATATCCCTGAGTAGTTCCTGGATCTTTGGCGTGTCAAAGGATTCCATTTCCGGAAAATTAAGCAAGCTTGACAGGCTCAAGATATTGGTAATCGGGGCACGCAGATCGTGAGAAGCCAGGTGAGAATATTCATCCAGCAATTTCATCTGGTTGGATTTTCTATTGCTATCGATAATGGTACAGGCCACCATGGGCTGCGAGGGATCAGTAAGCACGGGTGTCATTACTATTTGCATCAACACATCATTCTCATTCTGCACCTTCAGCCGGTTTTCGATATTGAAAGACTTTCCCTCGAAACATTCTTCTACCAGCCTTAAAAATATATGTAGATACTTATGTGAAATGATTTCCACAAAAGATTCCCCAACTACAGGATTTCTGCTAATAAAATGCCCTATTTTTTCATAGGAGTGGATATTGAAAAAAGTTATTTGATGTTTTTTATTGAATAAGAAATAGGAGTTATCAGCATAACAATCACAATGAGCACTAAGCTTCATAGCTGAATTTCTTTAAATTGACACAAATACAAGCGTTCATTATAATATTATTTAAACAATAAATTGATTTTTAAAAACCGTATACCATATCAGCACGTATCTAAACAGAAGCTATGGCTTACATTGGTTCGATAATTGCCTTTTATAGCCCTAGAATAAAGTCACAAACCAACAAAAAAAATATTATTTATGCAAGAAATACTGTCAAAGAAATTATTGGGGGAGAGAATAAAGGCTTTGCGGCTTGAAAAAGCCTATGCTCAAGCTTATGTGGCCGAATTTCTTAATCTTTCCAGAAGTAATTATTCTCAGATTGAACTTGGCAATCAATATCCAACCTTTACTACCTTAAGCATGCTCTCGAGACACTATAAAAAGAGTTATGAATGGCTTTTACATGGAAATGAGGAGCGGAATTCCGATCAATCGTTAGTTGCAGTAGTGAATAATCTCGAAACCAACCTGAAAAACTTTTCTGCATCATTGAAAGAACTGGAGAAAGAACTTCAGTTCATCAAAAATACCATGGCAATGACCTAAAGAGGCTATACACTGTTATTCTTTCACTTAGGCTTGAGCGTAGGTCAGTCAACCATTGTCGTACTCTTCAATTAGCCTGGGGTAGGTCAAGGGTAAGACAAGGGTAGGACAAGGGTAGGACAAGGGTAGGACAACCTACAGCAGTGTATAGCTTCAGTCAGTATTTTGTGTTGATTTTTTGTCCGAATTTCTGCTTGAGGTGTTATACTGAACAGAATGATAGCTTTGATAGCCAGCACTAACATACTAAAATTAGCAAAAGGACAAATAAAAAAAGGCTGATCATTTTATCAATGACCAGCCTTTTATATGTGATGTAAGAAAAATTACTCTGCCGGAGCAGCTTCAGTTTCTTCTGCAGCAGTTTCAGCTTTGACAGCTTTCTTTGCTGGTGCTTTTTTAGCAGGTGCTTCAGCTACCGGAGCTTCAGCTTTAGCAGCTTTTGTTGCTGGTGCTGGTGTTTCAACTACCGGTGCAGTAACTGCAACTGGTAATACAGAAACATAAGATTTGTTATCTTGTTTCTTTCTGAAAATTACAGTACCATCAACAAGTGCAAATAAAGTATGATCTTTACCAATACCTACGCCTTTATCAGGGTGGTGTTTAGTTCCGCGCTGACGTACTAAGATGTTTCCTGCAATCGCATTCTGACCACCAAAGATTTTGATACCTAAGCGTTTACTATGAGACTCACGTCCGTTTCTCGAACTACCGGCTCCTTTTTTATGTGCCATTTTGTTTTATATTTTATGAACAGTTAAAAACCTGCCCATTTATGTTTAACAACTAATTATAAACTGATACCAGAGATCTGGATTTTTGTGAAGTACTGGCGGTGGCCATTTTTCTTTTTGTAACCTTTTCTACGTTTCTTTTTGAAAACGATTACTTTATCGCCTTTTAAATGAGACACGATTTTAGCTGAAACTACTGCACCTGCTAATGAAGGAGCACCAACGGAAATATTTCCTCCGTCTTCAACCAACAATACATTGTCAAATTCAATACTAGCGCCTTCATCTCCTTGCAAACGGTGTACAAAAAGGTGCTGGTCTTTTGCAACTTTGAATTGCTGTCCTGCTATATTTACTATTGCGTACATTGTTAAATAATTAGTATTTTAAATTGTTTATTTTTTATCGAGGTGCAAATATAGAATTTATATTTATAAATACATAACGATTTGCTATTTCTTGCTATATCTTTCTTCAGCATCATCTATTGTCTGCTGTACCAGGGTTTTCATCTGACCGGCAACCGTACTCAGTTTAGGGATATCACTGTAATCAGTTAGATAAACCACCTTTTTGGTTTTACGTTTATAATTAAACACAAACTCATAACGCAGCACTTTAGAACTTTTTACATCAGTACCTGCATTGGCAATTACCTCCGGGAAATTCCAGAAGCCCAGTTCATTGGCCTTGTTGTGCAGGTAGATAATATCATTCTGACGCAGCTTCACATTTGTTCTCACCAATGAGTCTTTTTGGTTCAGGTACTGGTATACTCCTGTAGAAGAATCATAGCTGTTAGCCAGTACAGCGCCCACTCCCCATCTGTACTGAAATGATACAAACTCGTCAGACCGGAAGGGTGCATTCTTTAAAATCGGCTGGTAATAAAAATAACAGTAGGCCAGAAATGGCAATACCACTGTCATGAATAAAAATATCTTTTTTCCTTTGGTGCTCATAAAATGTAAATATTAATCTTTAGCGTCTGAAAGTTCGCCCTCCCACTTGCTCACTACTGCCGTTGCAATACTGTTACCAATTACATTGGTTGCTGATCTGCCCATATCCAGCAGCGGATCAATTCCTATCAGCAATGCCAGTCCCGCTTCAGGAATATTAAACGTGGCTATCGTTCCTGCAATTACCACCAGAGAGGCCCGTGGAACACCTGCAATACCCTTACTGGTCAGCATCAGGATCAGGAGCATGGTAATCTGCTGCTGTGCCGATAAATGTATACCGTAAGACTGTGCAATAAACATAGAGGCAAAGGTCATATACAGCATCGAACCGTCCAGGTTAAATGAATACCCCAGCGGAAGTACAAAACTTACAATCTTATCTTTACAGCCAAAGCGCTCCAGCTGTAGCATGGTGCGTGGGTAGGCAGCTTCACTGCTGGCCGTACTAAAGGCTACCAGCGTTGGTTCCTTCATCCTGTTCATCAGGTTAAAAACCCTTCCTTTAAGAATGATATAACCTACAAAGATCAGGAGCAGCCATAACATCAGCATGCTCGAATAAAACTCGCCTATAAATAAGGCATAGGTAGATAACACACTTAAACCCTGTTTCGCCACAATGGCGGCCATAGCCCCAAAAACGGCAAAAGGTGCAAAGTTCATTACATATCCGGTAACCTTCAGAATTACATGCGCCACCGCATCAAAAAATTCAATGATGATCTTTCCTTTTTCGCCAATTGCAGCAGTAGCTACACCAAAAAACAGCGAGAACACTACAATCTGCAGTATCTCATTAGTGGCCATGGCCTCAGTCATACTCTTCGGTACAATATGCGATATGAAATCTTTAACAGATAATGCTACTTTCTGTATCCCGGTATCGGTATGGCTGCTTGGTAATGGAAGGTGCATGGCTTCTCCGGGTTTAAATATGTTTACCATAATTAAGCCCAGTACGAGCGACATCAGTGAGGCACTGATAAACCATAACATGGTTTTTCCACCTATACGGCCCACAGCTTTTATATCACCAACTTTGGCTACCCCCACTACAAGGGTGGTAAATACCAGTGGTGCAACTATCATTTTAATCAGTCTCAGAAAAATATCACTCAACAAAGTCAGGGGTTCAAGCTTTTTTTCCCTTACCGTCTCATTATCTCTCCTCAGCTTCAGTGCCTCTTTCTTCTGTGCAGTGAGCTGCACATACGTTACCGAAGCTGTATCTTTAACTCCCGTAAGTTTTATATCTATATTTTTAACCTGGGCATCGGCCTTTAAAATATTGTTGTTGTAGGTATCGAATGAATTTATATTCAATACATAGCCCAATATCACGCCGAGTATCAGTGCGAAAAATATAAAAAATGTTAACCTGTTGTTTTTTGACATTATGTTTGGTTATGTAATTTTTCAGAGCGTAAAACTACAATAATAAACTTATTTTTTTTTGAAGTAACAACCTAATAACACAGAAGCCCTGTAACATTTACTGTTCCTTAACGTCAAACAACCATAAACTAAAGCAGATTGGACCAAAAAGACATCTTATTTAAGGAGATCTTCGACACAAATTCCAAGAAGATATTCCATTTATGTTACGGTTATACCGGCGATGCCGATTCCGCGAACGATCTTCTGCAGGAAACCTTTTTGAAGGTTTGGCAGAACCTGGACAAGTTCAGGCAGAAATCACTGATCTCCACCTGGATCTACAGGATTGCAGTAAATACCTGCCTCACCTATCTCCGCTCTGAAAAAAGACAGGCAAAGGATGAACTGACAGATAACATTATCGAAAACAGAATAGAAGAATATTCTGAGAAAAACGAACAGGTAGCCTTATTATATAAGTCCATATCTAAATTAGAAGAAAACGACCGTTTAATCATTACCATGGTGCTCGATGAGCTTCCTTACGCAGAAATTGCAGAAATATCTGGTATCAGCGAAGGCAACCTCAGGGTAAAAATCCACCGTATTAAACAAAAGCTTACCGAATTATACAATCAACATGCAAGAATTTAAAGATATACAGTCTCTCTGGCAATCACATTCTGTGGAGGTAAAAATCTCTGCAGAGGAGATGCTTGAACAGGCTAAAAAAGAAGTCAATGTAATCAGGAACAAATCGATGTTAAACATCGCTGGTATGGCCCTCTCCTTTGTGGCCATCAGTTCACTGCTCTTTTATTTTGATTTCAACTCCTGGACCACCTTACTCGGTATCGGGATTATTGTACTGGCCGTGGGCATTTATACCTGGCTGCTTTACCGTGAACACAGACTGATTTCAAGAAACGACTTTACGGAACATCCGGGAGAGTTTCTACATAAATTACATGAGTACCAGCTAAGCCGCTATAACCTCTACAATAAACTGTACTGGTTCTATGCCTCAGCCATTTCAATTGGTTTTGTACTGTACTTTTATGAAATGCTGGAGAATATGAACGGTTCCGTACAGCTGGTATTTATCCTTTTCACTGTATTCTGGATGATCTTCTGCGCTACCATCCTGCGCAAATCATTTATGAAAAGAGAGAAAGAACGGATAGACCTGCTAATTGAGAAATTTGAAAGGATCAGCGGACAGTTAAAAAATTAAGAACCTTACTATGATCAGCTGTTAGCAGAAGTAGCCCCTTATGGAGCTACTTCTGTACTGCCTGCTTCTTCTACAGAAAAGCTGTTGCCCCTCAGGCGGTATACCAGTAATTTCTGACTGCCGTTCTGCACCGTGCTGTCTGTAGAGTTTACCACCGGGAACGACCTGAACAGATCACCATTTTTGATAATGAACTTATCATTTCCCCCATAGAACTTTTTAGACTTAGGGCCCAGGTTAGGGAAACTGATTTTATTAAAACTGTTACCACTAAATTCGTATACACTCAGGTCTTTCTTGTTCTTTTCAGACAACAGCTCAATGTACAATTCAGGGTTCCCGTCATTGTCCAGGTCCATATTCCAAACATCAGTAATAATCCCCTTGCGCTCAACAGATTCCGAGCGGTAGTTGTTCTTCACAGAATCAGACATCAGCAGCAGGTATCCTCCAATACTATCTACACCCTTTCCCCAGCTGGCCACCTCGAAATGTGTTCCTGGTTTAATTGTTATGTCCTTATAAAACGCAAAGCCTGCAGCGGGCTTTACTGTTGTTTGTTCCTTTACTTTCACTACAGCTGTATCTGTCGCCTCTTTACCCTTGCAGGCAAACAAAAACAGCAGCCCCACCAAAAGTGCAGACTGCTGTAAAATATTTTTATCTGGTTTCATTCCTTCGTTTTTGTTGCAGCAATTTATGCTAAAAAAGAAATTTAACCAAATTAATAGTATAAATGAGGCCTTTTCAGGCCTTTTATTTATTTAGCCGGGTTAGATAATGCTGTTTCCGTAACTACGCTGCGCTTACCCTTAGGGGTTACTACTATAGTTTTTAAAGTGAGCTTGCCACCCGCTGGTACGGCAATATTAAAAGGGGTCTTTACCTGGTTAGATATTTCAGATGGACGCGTACCATCCAGGGTGTAGTAGATTTTAGCGCCTGTCACAGTTGGTTTAAGGTCAAGACTGATATTGCCACCTTCTACGGCTTTCTCTGGTAAACCTAATGGAACCGGTACCCAGTAATTGGTGCCCGACTGATCCAGTTTAGCCAAATGTACCGGTACTCTTTCTTCAGAGAAATTTTTAAAGTTTTTTCTGGCAATTGGGCTCCAGGCGATTTCAGACAAAGCAAACATTCTTGGCAATACCATGTATTCTACCTTTTCTGCGCTTTCTACATATTCCGTCCACAGGTTAGCCTGCACACCCATAATATATTTCTGCTGATCTGCTGCCAGTTCTGCCGGGATAGGGTCATAGGCATAAATCACACCGTATGAATGTACACCACCTATATTAACCGGCTCATCAGCTGAGCTTGATTGTGCTTTGTCTACATACAAGCCGTTACTTCCCGGCGTCATAATTACATCGTGACTTTGTTTAGCCGCTGCAATACCGCCATCTACACCGCGCCATGACATTACCGTAGCGTTTGGTGCCAGTCCGCCTTCCAGGATTTCATCCCAGCCAATGATAGAACGGCCTTTAGAATTAATGTATTTCTCTATGCGCTGGATAAAGTAACTCTGCAGCTCATGCTCATCTTTCAGGCCTTTTTCTTTAATCAGCTGCTGACAGAAAGGAGATTCTTTCCAGTATTCTTTCGGACTTTCATCACCACCAATATGGATATATTTTGAAGGGAACAGGGCAATAACCTCGTCAAGCACATCTTCCAAAAATCCAAACGTATATTCTGTAGGGGCAAATACATCGTCAAACACACCCCATGTCTGCTGCACCTGCTTGCCTTTTCTTGATCCTGCCCATGGCGCTTTCGGATCGGTATATGTATCCCTTTCAGGAAAACAGCTCAATTGAGGATATGCGGCAATTGCTGCAGAACTGTGACCTGGCAATTCTATCTCCGGAATCACGTTGATAAACTTTCTGGAAGCATATGCCACAACTTCTTTCACTTCGTCCTGCGTGTAAAATCCTTTATAAGGCGTGTTATCTGTTGTTACACCTGGATAGTGCCCAACAACGGTTCCGTTTCTTACAGAACCTACCAAAGTCAGTTTAGGATACTTCTTGATCTCAATTCTCCAGCCCTGGTCTTCAGTAAGGTGCCAGTGGAAATTATTTAGTTTATAAGTAGCCATCAAATCAATATACTTCTTGATAAATGCTACCGGGAAGGTATGCCTGCCCACATCCAGGTGCATACCACGGTATTTAAACCTTGGGTAATCTTTCACGGTACTGACAGAAACCGCTATTTCGTTTCCTTTTTTCTCCGGCATCATCTGCATCAGCGATTGCACACCATAGAAAAGTCCGGCGCCTTTACCTTTAACCGTCACCTTATTCGCACTTACTTCCAGTTCGTAACCTTCTGCCGGCAACTGATCAGCCCCGGTTGAAGTCAGCACAATAGATTTGCTGCTACCCGCAGCTTTTGCTGTTCTTAAAGCAAAGCCCCCTTTTTGTGCAATAAAGGCGTTTAACATATCAGCCGTAGCTGCATTGGCGGTTTCATCAGAAATTAATACTACAGTTTTGTCCAGCTTAAAGAAGCCTGCTCTTTTCTGGATCGATACCGGCGCAGGGATAATGCCTAAGTTCTCATCCGTCTGTGCTTTTACACTCAGTGTTAAACAGGCCAGTATCAAGCCCGAGATCATTTTTTTCATAGTTTATAGTTTTGGTTGATAATGATTTTCTTTTCCAGTTTTATATCAGCAGAGCTGGTACCGCACATTATTGTGAATTCCCCTGCTTCTACTACTTCTTCCATTTGCTGATTGTACAGCGCCACATCTGCCGCCTTTAATTCAAATTCTACTGTTTGTGTTTCACCGGCCTTTAGGTGTACGCGTTTAAATGCCTTTAACTGCTTCACAGCGGTTACTACAGATGAAGCATTGTCGCGCAGGTAAAGCTGGACCACCTCATCGCCATCAAGCGTACTGCTGTTGTTGACTTTCAGCCTTACCTTAATACCCAGACCAGCTTGTACTGCTGCACCTTTGCCTTCAAAAACTTCTGCCTCCAGCCCATTATACACAAATTTACTATAACTCAGCCCAAACCCAAAAGGATATAGCGGGGCAGATGTCCCTTCCAGATAATCATGCCTTGCCGCCCTCTTGGCATGGTAATATACCGGCAGCTGACCAACCGACCGGGGAATAGATATTGGCAGTCGCCCTGCCGGGTTATAATCTCCAAATAACACATCTGCAATAGCGTTTCCGCCTTCCTGACCCGGATACCAGGCATTGATTATTGCAGGAACCTTCTCTGCCGGCCAGTTAAGGTTCAGCGGCCTGCCCCCAATAAATACCAGCACTACCGGTTTACCGGTTTTCACTACTGCCTTCAGTAATTCAAGCTGTTTGCCCAGCAAATCAAGCGAAGACCGGTCGTAACCCTCCCCGCTTTCCATATCACTTACTTCTCCCTGCGCAGCATTGTTTACAACCGCCGCGCCGGTATTAATGTATTCGGTTTTAAAATCTCGCGCACTGGAACCACCCAGCACTACCACGGCCACATCTGCAGCCATTGCTGCTTTCACTGCATCGTCAATATGTACATTGGTGGTATCGCGGATGCCGCAGCCTTTCACATAAGTTACCTTACCCGCAGATAATTTTGATTTGATGCCTTCCAGTACGGTCACAATATTTCTATCATCCTGCGGGGCAGTATAATCACCCAGCTGGTTATAAATATTATCGGCATTAGGGCCAATTACCGCTATCGATCCCATATTTTTCCTGAGCGGCAGCAGTGCACGCTCATTTTTAAGCAAAATCACAGATTCCTGGGCTACTTTCCTGGCCAGCGCTACTGCAGAGCTGCTGCGTACTTCTTTTTCTGCCAGCTTAGCATTTACATAAGGGTTTTCAAATAAGCCCATTTCAAATTTCTGCCTTAGGATATTGCCCGTTGCTTCGTCAATACGTTTCATAGAAATGGTACCTGCCTTGATAGCTGCAAGTAATGGTGCCGAATAAACCACACCCCCCAGGTCATTATCAAGCCCGGCATTCATGGCCATTGCTGCAGCATCTTCATAAGTTGCTGTCACATGGTTAACCATAGTTAAGCCGCTGATGCTGTTCAGGTCTGATACGGTAAATCCCTTAAAGCCCCATTGTTTACGCAGCAGGCTATCCAGCAGATAAGCATTGCTGCTGCAGGGAATGCCATCAATAGAGTTGTAGGCCGCCATGATAGACAGTGCACCCGCTTTAACCGCAGTTTTAAAGGGTGGCAGATAGGTCTGCAGGAGCTCCCTGTTGCCCAGGTTTACAATGCCTCCGTTATGCCCGCCTTCTGGTACACCATAGGCAGCAAAATGTTTTAAAGTAGAAATTACATTGGCACCACTATGGATATTACTGCCTTGAAAACCTTTAACCATGGCCAGGCCCATCACACTATTTAGAAAGGGATCTTCACCATAAGTTTCTTCCACCCTGCTCCAGCGTGGCTCTAAAGCCAGATCTAAAACCGGACCGTAACCAATATGTGCACCCTGCAAACGCGTTTCTTTTGCAATAACAGCAGCCATTTGTCCAATCAGATCAGTATCCCAGGTACTTCCCTGCCCAATAGCTGTAGGGAACACTGTAGTTCCAATAGCCATATGTCCATGAGGGCATTCTTCTGCCAGAAACACCGGTATCTGCAGCCTGCTGTGTTCCATCACATATTTCTGCAGGGCATTGGCAGCCAGCGCAGCGCTGTACGGATTAAGGCCAGTTTCAAGCGTTTTGCGCGTCCATGGATCAGCACGCAGCGTTGCCCATAACATTCCGATATGCTGCTCTTCAACGGCCTTTTTAAACTTGTCACTTGCGGCTACAGCTTTTCCCTGTTTATCATACATCTCCCAGCCCAGCAGGGTAGAGAGCTGACCAACTTTTTCTTCAAGTGTCATCCTGCCAAGCAGGTCTTCCACCCGTTTTTCAACAGGCAGTTTTGCATCTTTATACGGCAGCAGCTTTTTCTGCGCCAGCAGGAATAGGGGTGCCTGTAAGAGTAGCGCAACTAAAACTGCTGGCCTCACAAACTTATTACCAACAAGCAGCATGTCCTTCCCTGCCCCAGGTATTTTATTTATCAACTGCATTATCCTGAACATCAATCCTTATTTTTTGATTTTATAACCCGCAGTAGCCTAAAATCCATTTATCAAATGGCTTATTAAGTTGCTTAAAGTTGATAGGTCTGTTCATCACCCGCATAACTCGTCAGTGTTATTGCCGGCATTGCTTCTCCTTTTACAGGAGTATAATCTACAATAATCTTCTTTACAGCGCCCGGCAGTACAGAGAAGTAGTTGTCTGTATAAAACACCGGAAGAATACGTTTTTTGGTAGCCGGGTTTACCAGCGAAATCCTGTTAAAGAAACTTACCCCTGCGCCGGCAGCATTGCTCAGCGTAACTTCCATTTTACCTGCTTTAAGTAGTTTGGCACTAACCTTAAGCGGCGCTGTTTTCAGTTTGTTCAAACCAGAATACATTCCTTTGCTGTCTGGCATCCAGTAAAAATTATCACTCAATAGCTGTTTGTTCTGATCCAGCAGCTGCATAGAAAGGAACGAACCCTTCTTCTCGCTCAGCTCATCAATTTCCTTTTTGATCGATAATACTTTCTTGATGCTTGAGGGATCCATAAAACAGAATACCTGGGCCAGGGTAGTCTCCTTACCGTCCATATCATAAGATTTCACTACCAGCATAATATTCTGCCTGGCGCTAAGGCCATTATTTACCAGCATCACCATTCCTGTTACCGGATTATACATCGAATGCAAAGGCTCACTGCCAGAGCGCAAACCAAACAGCCCGGCATTAGGGTCAAGATAATAATCATACAGCTGTCCACGCATTGAAGTCCAGGGGTTCTGCGTTTTCCAGATAATAACCCCAGAATACCATTCCCACATGTGCGAGCTGAAACCTTCCATTAATCCCCGGTACTGGTTATAATTTACCAGCTGGGCCTTCCGTGCAAAATCTCCGATATCTGCTGGTTTTCCATAAGGGAGGATGTGCTGTTCATAACCTACACCCAGGTAATTATGGTAATCCCATATCGAATCTACTTTTTCAGACGGACCTTTCGCTTCACGTTTATCCAAGCTGATATATTGCGGGGCAACCAGGTTCGCCTTTGGCAAAAACCTTTCCAGCGATTCTTTATCGCCCACGCCTACAGAACCTACTTCAGAATTAAAGGGATAAGTCTTGGTTTCCCAGAAAGTGCTGATATCCTGAATCCCGTACGGGCCATCGCCATTGCCGCCAATTGTATTTTTAGACATCTCGTCGGAGTTCGAATAATCTACAAACCAGCGCGTACCATCCAGCGCCGGAAGTATCGAATCGCGCAGCGGAACAAGAATATCATCAGGAGGGGTAATCTCGTTACCACCACACCAGATAGCCAGCGAAGGATGATTTCTTACCATCCTGATCATATCTGCTGCCGATTCAAGGAACAAGTGATGATCGTCAGGATACTTCCTGCGGGTCCATTGGTCTTCCAGTTTCATCGGGTCTACCCAGCGGCCGTTACAGTCGCCAGACATCCAGAAATCCTGAAATACCAGCATTCCATATTTATCACAGGCAGCATAAAATTCCGGACGTTCTATCAGTGCACCGCCCCATATCCTGATCAGGTTAAGGTTCATATCACGGTGATACCTGATCTCGGCATCATATCTTTCTTTCGAGAAGCGCAGCATGGCATCAGAGATGATCCAGTTGCCCCCTTTAATAAATATCTTTTGTCCGTTAACCAATATCACCTTACTCTGCGTAGTACTGTTCCAGCTGGTCTGAATTTCCCTTACCCCCACATTTACAGTTTCCTGGTCGGTCAGCTTTGATCCTCCTTTAAGGAAACTGATCTGTACCGGATAAAGGTCTTGCGCACCATAACCGGCAGGCCACCATAATTTAGGGTTTTTCAACACAAAATCAGGGAATTTAACTTCAGTACTGCTGTTCGGTTTAAGCCAAACATCTTTCACTACTTTTTGCCCATTAATGGTGTAAACAAGTTTACCCCCTACGGCAACCGAAGCAGTATTTTTAACCTCTGCCGTTACCTTGATCAGTGCCGGCTGCTGAGCACCGGTAGTCTGGCGCTTGCCAGGTACCAATGTAACTACATGAGGGTTTTCAACCGTAACCGTACCGGTACGCTCAATAAATACCTTGTCCCATATACCTGTGTTCCTGTCCCGTACCGGCCGGATCCAGTCCCAGCCCGCAGTATACTGTAAACCTACACCTTTGGCAATGGTACCATCACCACCCTGACCGCCATTAGGATTGCCTACCGCATCAGGAGGATATACAATTACCGCCAGACGGTTGTTCCCGTTCTTTGCCAGCAGGCGGGTAATGTTAAACGACTTACGCAGGTACATCCCTTTAAAAGGGGCATTATTCACTTTAACACCATTCAGAAAAATATCACAGCTATAGTTTATCCCTCTGAATTTAAGCCAAACCTGGCTCTCTGCAGAAGGAGCCGGTTCTTTAAAATCTTTTACAAACCAGTAAGTATAATAGTCGCGCCCCGTAGTATAAATATCCGGAATCAGTTTGTTGTTCATACCAAAAAACGGATCAGGCACTTCTTTATTTGCCAGCATGGTAGTTAATACTGTTCCCGGTACAATTGCCTGCTGCCAGTTCTGTGTAGAAAATGCAGTATTGGAGATTTCATTGCCGGTAGCCTTTGTTTTAGCGATAGGCATACATAGCCAGCCCGAGTTCAGTTCATACTGATTTTGGGCAGATGCGGTATCAGCAGCAAACACATGTAACAGTAACAGGAAGCAAATTAAAATAGAAGGGGATTTCATATCAATGGTTTAGCTGATTTTATTTCTTTTCTGAGTAAGGTAAGTCCGAATTTTTCAAACCCCAGGTAGCCGAAGGTTTTGGTCCCATCTGCATCACCATTTTACCACCTTTAATCAGGTCGCTGTGTAATACATAGGCATGCGTATAGGCTTTGCCGTTAAGGGTTACCGACTGGATATATTTGTTTACTTTACTGTTGTTTTTTACAAGGAGGCTAAACTGTTTGCCATTTCCTACCTGCAGGGTAGCTTCGTTTACAACCGGACTGCCAAAAACATACATCCCGTTTGCCGGGTTTACAGGATAAAATCCCATAGCCGAGAAAACATACCAGGCAGACATCTGACCCACATCTTCATTGCCGCTTAAACCATCAAATTTATCTGTGTAAAGATTATCCATAATATATCGCACCTTATCAGCAGTTTTAAACGGCTGAGCAGCATAGGTATACATATAGGCGATATGGTGACTAGGCTCATTTCCATGTGCATACTGACCAATCAGTCCGCTGATATCAGGCGAAGATTCTGCACCCATATCTCCTTTGGCTACAAATAGCGCATCCAGTTTTTGTGTAAAGGGCTTTCTGCCACCCAGCAGTCCCATTAAACCTTCCACATCCTGAGGCACCAGCCACAGGTACTGCCAGGCATTACCTTCGGTAAAGTCATCCTGACGGTGAATTGCCTGGAAAGGATTAAAAGGCGTACGCCATTTATCGGCCGAGATACGGCCACGCATAAACCTTGTTTCTTTATCAAAGTAATTCTTGTAGTTTGCACCGCGTTTGCTCCAGTAAGCATAATCTGCCTGGTTGCCTCGTTGTTTGGCCACCTGCGCTACAGACCAGTCTGCAATAGCATATTCCAAACCCATCGCTACAGATTCTACCGTACTGTCTGCCGGAATATACCCATTTTGTTTAAGCAGTTTCAGGCCGCGCTCATCCATCATGCCCGTGCTTTTCAAAGCTTCGTAGGCAAGATCTTTATCAAAACCTTTAATCCCTTTTAAGTAAGCATCGGCAATTACCGGTAATGCCGGGTTACCTACCATGGTATTGGTTTCGTTCCCCATTAAATGCCATACCGGCAGCTTACCCTGCTGTTTGTAAATAGCCAGGAAAGTATTTACCATATCGCCCACTTTGTCTGCATTCACTAAAGTTAACAGCGGATGTGCCGCACGATAGGTATCCCATAAAGAGAAAGTAGTATAGTTGGTAAAACCTGCATTTTTGTATACCTTTTTATCTGTGCCCAGATAATCACCATTTACGTCGTTAAATACTGAAGGTGCAATCATCGTATGGTACAATGCAGTGTAAAAGATCTTCATCCGCGAGAGGTCGTTACTTTTAACCACTACCCTACCCAGTTCTTTGTTCCAGTCTGTATTTGCCGCCGCTACCTGTCTGTTAAAATCCCAGCCCGGCAGTTCCGTCTGCATATTGAGTTTGGCATTTTCAATGCTTACCGGTGAGGTGGCCACTTTAAGCCTGATCTGTTCTCCGTTAGAGGTATCAAAAAATGCAATGCCTTTAATGTTTGTGCCCTTTAGTTCAATGCCGCTTTTTACGGCAGTACTGTCATATACCCCAAACTTTTTCATTTTCTTAGAGAACACTGCGGTAAAGTAAATCCGCTGATCTGCTGCCCAACCCTTAGAGTAACGGTAACCAGAAACTGTGGTATCATTTTCCTGGCGGATGAAAGTTTCCGTTGCCCTGTCCCATCCAATTCCGGGTTTAAGATCTATGATAATTTTACCATCCGA